>Ga0209515_10000056_pt1 | contig 198791 bp, 197 predicted proteins | sample Subgroupgradi54m_FD_187454 | JGI IMG/M metagenome (GOLD analysis project Ga0209515, IMG submission 187454) | Subsurface groundwater microbial communities from S. Glens Falls, New York, USA - GMW60B uncontaminated upgradient, 5.4 m (SPAdes)... ...
CGGTCGTTAAGCCCTCTACCGCAGATGGTACTTGCCTCAAAAGGGGCTGGGAGAGTATGAAGCCGCCGGGATTAATTTACGAAGGCCGGATCCATTTTTTGGATTCGGCCTTTCCTTTTTGTGAATGAAGCCGCCGCGCGATCGAGTCGATAAATAAAAATCATGAAGAATACGCCACGCGTCTATTTTGTCACAGCTTTAGCTGCTTTGATCTTAACAGGGCTTTTATTTTTTCTTGAAACTTCTGTTCCCGCCGTTGGGCTTATTAATTTAAAAGGAAGAGATCTTTTTTTTCGCCTGCGTCATGCTTTTGCTTCAACCCCTCCAGAAGCAAATCAAATTGTTTTGGTAAACTTGGATGATGAAACTCTTAGAAGGCTTGAATCACGCTGGCCTTATCCAAGGCAGATTTATGCAGAAGCGCTGAAACGTCTTGCTCCTTTTTCTCCGAAAGCGATTGGTTTTGATCTCATTTTTTCAGGCCAAGATATTTTGCCAGAAAGCGATTCTACTTTTGCGAGCGTACTTAAAGAAGCAGGCAATGTCATTGTCGCTTCGCATAGGGATTCTCGCGGTGAGGTTGGCCCTTCTTCTTTAATTCGCCAAGGGGCGTGGGAAGTGGGCGTTGTGGATAAACCAAGAGACTTGGATCATGTCATCAGGCGTGCTTTTCTTTCGTTCATAATTAATGGAAAAGAGTATCCCTCTTGGGAGTCGGCACTTTTTCAGAAAACTTCTTTAGACAAGAACATTCAGAATTTTCCCGAAAATTCAGAAGCAGTGATTAATTACCAGCTTCAATTTGACAACTTTCCGCAAATTTCATTTTGGAGATTACTTGAAGGAAGTGTGCTCGCAAAAGAAATAAAAAATAAGGTCGTTTTGATTGGGCTTACCGCAGAATCCTTTCATGATATTCACGAAACTCCTCTTGGCTTAATGCCAGGGCTTGCTGTGAACGCCAACGCGTTAGTGATGTTAATAAGTCAAGGATTTTTCTCGTCCGCACCTCGATGGGCGGTTCCTGTACTTTCATTTTTTTCTTTTTTGGGCATTTGTTTAGTTGCTCTTTCTAATCCTTTTGGGGCGGCGTTTTTAATCGCCACCGTTTTGATTTTAGTTTTTCTTGCTGTAAGCTTTTTACTTTTCGTGAATCAAATGATATTAGACCTTTGGTTAATTACTCTCGGAATTATTCTGACTTTGATCGCCACTATTATTTTCAAGGAAGTGCAGCTTTTCTTAATCCATTTGAAGCTTAAAAAGGAATCGCTTCGAGATCCTCTGACTGGATTTTACACGCGAAAATTTTCGCTGCTCAAATTGGAGCTTGAGTTTCATCACCATTCCGAAATATCTGTAATTCTGCTTGGCCTTGATGATTTGAAAAGGGCAAATAATTTGGTAAGTCGTTTCGAAAAAGATTCTGCACTTCAAATGGTGGCCGAAACCATTCGTTCTTCTGTGCGGAAGGATGAACTGATTTGTCGGTATGGAGAAAACGAGTTTTGTGTGATTCTACCTAATACTTCCATTGAAAGTGCAGCCAAATTCGCTGTGAAGATCCGAAAACTTATTCAAGAGAAAGCAAGCGTCGGAGTCGTTTCTCGTTCAAGCGTCAAAACAAGCCATCCCAGTCAACTTTTGAAAGTGGCGGAACAAATTCTTTCCCGTGCCCAATCAAGCAATGAGAGTCAAGTTTGCGTTTTTGATCCAGTTCGCGATATTGTTCGTTAGACGGCGGAGCGGCGGATAATAAGGTCGGGCTGAAATTCCTTCTGAATCGGCAGATTTTTCTCACCTTCTAGAATCCGAATTAAAATATGAACCATCTCACGGCCCATGGCTTCGAGCGGTTGCCGCACACTGGTTAACGGCGGATCCACATATTTTCCGCGCTCGATTCCATCGTAGCCGATGACAGCTACCTGCTCAGGACAGCTAATTTTCTCTTCTTGCAAGGCGCGGAGCGCTCCGATGGCGAGGTCATCGTTAAAACAAAAAATGGCCCGCGGGAGATTTGGCGAATGGTGAATCAAGTCGAGCATTTTCAAGTAGCCGTCTTCTTCGAAGAAGTAATCGCATTTTCGGAAATAGTTTTTGTTAAATTCAAGGCCGGCAGTATCCAACATTTCCCGGTAGATTTGATACCGTGCTTGCGCATCCCGAGAGTCTTCATCGGGGGCTTGAATCATGCCGATTTTTTTGTATCCGCGTCCAATTAAATATTGAAGCGCTTTTTTGGTTCCAGCAGCATTGTTACAGTAAACAATGTTGGTCTCTACTTCAGGAGTGTAGTCATTAATGAGGACGATTGGTAGATTGGAAAATCCGTGCCGAGCTTCTTCTACAAATTTGGGATGAATAGTCCAAGTGAGAAACATAAGACCATCGATACCATGTTCTTGAATGGTATCTTTCGGTTCTTGAATATCATTGGGATTAAGCATGATAAATCGGAGATCGTAATTGGTATTGCGCAAAGCATCAATAATGCCAGAAATAATTCGCGTGAAGTACTCGCATCTGAAAATTTCTGGAGTGAAAGAGGTTACCAAGCCAAGGCTTCGTTTTGTCATTGTACGCAAACTCCTTAATATGTGTATGTAGGTATGTTAATTATACCATGTCCTTATTTAGGTAATTTTTTCCAGATTTTCGGATTTTAAGGACTAATGTCCCCGAGCGGTACGGATCGTTCGATTGATTTTGGAGACAAGAGGATGGAGCCTGTCTCGCGGGCGGATGCGGATGGGTTTTGTGAAATCGCGGGTATGAGACATCGTTTCAAGTTCTTTTTCGATGCGGTAGAGGGGTCCTGCAAGTTGGTGGGTGAGACGAATCGCAAAAAAAAGAATCAGGCCAAAAACAGCCGGCATGCCGACCAAGATGATTTGATTAACGTGATGAAATGCGGGGAATAAAGCTGAGGCGATTAACTCCGGAATTGCCAGTTCGTAAGCGACGGTCTGCCAAATTAAATAGTAGAGGCATGCGGTAGTGATCAAGGTTGGCAGAAGCATGGCTAAGATAACCAGCTTTAAATAATCCCATTGAATAGAATGATGAACAAAAGGCATGCCTCTCCGGTTCATGGCTGTTTCTCTCCGCCAGACTGCGCGGCGGATCCACCAGGGTTTACCTGCGGAGCGGCACTGCTTCGCGGTGTGGCGGACTTTCCAATTCTTATATCGTCAAAAAATCCCTCAGCTTCACTTTGAGTTCCTGCAGAGCTGGTCATCAAGGCAATCGCCGCAGCTTTCATTTTGGGCGGACCGCCAAATAATTTTTGATAGTCTTCAAATACATTTTGTGTTTCAGAAACCCATTCGCCGGGTTTGCTGGGCCCGCTTTGAACGACAATTTGTTTGATCTGGTCTGCATAGGGACTTTCTAAAATGGTTCCTTCAGGTGAAAATTCATCCCACACGTATTCCACGCACTTGAAATTGGTAAAAAAGCGGGAGATAAATACCACATAGAAACGTGCTGCAAAGTCATCTCGTTTTTTGAGATCAACGGTGTGGCTTTTATCCGGGAATTTCCCCACCCGCCATTTCCAGGAAACATAGGGATAGTTAGAAACGTCGAACTTAGTCCGATAAAAAATTGCTGAAGCGGTTTGTTTGCTTTTGGAATGAATGAAACCATCTCGGTTCTCAAAATCAACCCAGTAAACGACGCGGCCTTGGAATAATTTTTCCTCCCAATGTACTAAGGCATTTTTTTCATTGAAATCAAAGTATTGAAAGATAAATCCGATTGGGGGAATCAGTGCACGGATCGCCATTTTAAATTTTTGAGGTCTTTGAAACGGAGGTTGCCAGAAAACCTGGATTAAGATAAGCGATACGGGCAGTAGGATAAATAGGAGCCGAATCCGTTTTTTGTGATTCATAAGTTGGTTATCGGCTAATCTCGCCTACATTTACACCTAAAATCTGAAATCTTTGGTAAAAAAACGGATGAAAAATCGATGCAATTCTAATGGTTAAATGGTATTATGACCTAGCAAAAGGAGCTTGTGAATGCCTTACGTGAATGTGAAAGTAGTTGGCAAATTATCGAAGGATCAAAAGCAGAATATCGCCGGCGATATTTCAAATTCCCTCTTGAAACACGCGGCAAAACCCAAAGATCATACCTATGTCGTATTTGATGAAGTCGCCGGCGAAAATTGGGCAAAAGGGGATAAACTTTTCGGCTAATTCCTGGTCGCAGAAGAAGGCACCCCATGCCGATCCAAAAACAACTTTCCATTTTTTTAGCAAACCGGCCAGGTATGTTAGCCCATATCTGCAGTATTTTGGCCGAAGCCAATGTGAATATCCTGGCGCTTTCCGTTCATGATACTGTGGATAACGCAGTGGTTCGCCTCGTTCTCGACAATCCGACAAAGGCTTTACTCTTATTGGAGCAGGAAGAAATTTACATCATGGAGCAAAACGTGGTGATTCTCCCGGTGGATAATCAACCGGGCGTCCTTGCCAGAATTGCACAGAAATTAGGGCATGCCGATATCAACATTCAATATGCTTATTGTACTGCTGCCACCAAGCAGATTGCAGGATGTATCGTTTTGAAGACCGATCAGCCAGAGGCCGCCGTAGAATGTCTGCGCGAATTTGAATCTGGAAGCTTTTAGTTGAGATTATGTCCGCCGTTTTCGAATCCTTAAGAAAATTAGAGCAGAAAGACAAAGCAAAAAAGTTAACGGTTGCCAGGCCCTTGCCTGAGATTGAGCCAGAGACAAATCCGGGCGATGCGAAACACTGGTTTTTACCGTGGCTTCTTGTCTTAACGGTAGTTTTCATTGGTTTCGCTCTTTTTGCTCATTTGAAATATCGGGGGCTTGGTGAGGTAGTTTCTTCCCGGCAGAAAGCTTTTGACATTCAATTCAATCGTTTGTCCAAGCGCATTGATGAAATCGATCAAAAAATAAAATCGGTGGATAAGAATACCCAAATGATAAAGGCGCAACAGGACCATTTTTCTAAGGAAATGGAAAAAGAACGAGATGCTCAAAGCAAAATCACAGGACAACAGACCAAATTGATCGAAGATCGATTTAATCAGTTGTCGAAACGGGTCAAATCGTTAGAGGAACAGGAACGACAAAATACCCCGCCTCAGGAAACGCAGGTCCGCTAATCGTTTAATGTAATGCCGTTTTGCTCAAAACAAACTTATTCTCATGGCTCAATCAATTGCTATCGAAATTAAAGGGTTAACAAAATTTTACCGTAATTTCCAAGCGCTCAAAGGGATTTCCTTTGAGGTTAAAGAAGGAGAATTTTTTGGTTTTTTAGGGCCTAATGGGGCGGGCAAGACAACAACGATCAGCATTCTCACGGGCCTTGCCAATTATAACAGCGGGACAGTTCGTGTATTTGGTCATGACGTGGTGCGCGAATATCGAAAAGCAAGAGCCTTGATTGGCCTCGTGCCACAGGAATTTAACTTTGATCCATTTTTAACCGCCGAGCAAATTTTAATTTATGAAGGGGGTTATTTCGGCGTTCCGAAACGAGAAGCGCGTTTGCGAGCTGACGAGCTCTTAAGTCAATTTGATCTCGATCCTTATCGGAAGCTTGATTTTAGAAAACTTTCAGGAGGACTTAAAAGAAGGCTTCTTATTGCACGGGCACTCATGCATCGCCCGAAGATATTAATTGTAGACGAGCCAACCGCAGGCCTTGACCTCGAACTCAGGTACCGGCTGTGGGATTTTTTTAAGAAAACAAATCAAGAAGGCGTGACCGTATTCCTAACTACCCATTATATCGAAGAGGCGGAAAAGCTCTGTAACCGGATTGGCGTGATTCATCAGGGGGCTATGATTGAAGTGGATGACAAAGAGCATCTTATGAAACGAATGAGCCAAAACATGATTGAAATCCAGCTGGATCGCCGGCTCGATGAAGTGCCTCATGAGTTTTCAGAACACGGAGTTGAACTAATCAACGATGGCAATGCCATCCGTGTGCGGGAAGAGAATCAACAACTCTCTAAACTGTTGAGATCGATTCACGCACATGGAATTGAAGTGCTTGATGTCCATGTCAAAAAAACGACACTTGAGGAAGTATTCTTCCGTCTAACCCAAAACAAACCATGATCCCACCACCTGCTTTTGGCCAGGAGGGCCAATTATTTGTTCCCCAAAATAATCTGCCTTCGGCAGGAAAGCAGGTGGTGGGATGAGAAGCCTCGTCGGATTTAAATCGCTCGTTGAGCGGGAGATTATTCGGTTTACTTCCGTTTTTCTCCAAACCATTTTTCCACCACTCGTCACCAGTTTTCTCTATATTTCTATTTTTGGGTTTACCATCGGCCAGAAAATAGAACGCGTTGATGGAATACCCTATCTTAATTTCTTAATTCCGGGACTGGTTATGATGTATGTGATCGAGGGTTCTTATAGCAATACGTCCAGTTCGCTTTTTATTTCGAGGTGGGCCAGACACATTGAAGAAATTTTAGTTTCGCCTCTTTCTTATGTTGAAATGGTCCTCGCTATTTTAATCGGCGGTTTGGCGCGGAGCCTTGTGACAGCAACGGGCGTATATTTGGTTTCGCTTTTCTTTACTTGGACTTCGCTTCAACATCCATTTATTGTGTTGATTATGGCTGTTTTTGTATCACTTTCTTTTTCATCAGTGGGAGCTATTGTGGCCTTGTTTGCTGAGGAATTCGAACATTTGACCATTTGGACTACGTTTGTGATTACACCTTTGATTTTTTTTGGGGGTGTTTTTCATTCTGTTAAAATGTTGCCACATACGCTCCAAGTGATTACGTCCTTCAACCCCATTTTTTACATGGTCAATGGAATGCGTTATGGAATGCTTGGCGCCTCAGATGTTCCAATCGGGAAATGCCTTATCGTTATGTTTTGCTTTTTTATTGGGCTTTTTTCATTTACGGTATTTTTGTTCAAAACCGGTTTCAAGTTGAGGAAGTAGTCGTCCTTGAGTACAGCACATCTCCGTTCCTTCAATCTTTCCGAACTTCAGTTGTTCCTGGAATCGCTTAAAATTCAAAAGTATAGAGCTGATCAAATTCTCGATTGGCTACACAAAAAACACGTGATGGATTTCTCGGAAATGAAAAATATTTCTAAGGAATTGCAAGATGTTTTGGCCCAGCAAGCCCGAGTTTACACGTTAACCCTCATTGAGGTTCCCGAATCCAAAGATCACGAATCTTTAAAGTATTTAATGAAGACGGAAGATGGGCATTTGCTCGAAAGTGTTTTGATTGCTCAAGGCGGGAGGCAAACCGTTTGTGTTTCCACGCAACTGGGGTGCCGAATCCGGTGCAGTTTCTGTGCTTCCGGAAAAGGGAAGTTTGGCAGAAATTTAACCGCGGGTGAAATTGTAGAACAAGTTTCCGTCATTAGCCGTCATCAGAAAAAGCAAGTGACCAACGTTGTTTTTATGGGAATGGGAGAGCCTTTGGATAATTATGAAGCAACCATGAAAGCGATTGAAATTTTGACTGCCGATTGGGGATTCGAGCTCGGCGGCCGGCGCATTACAGTTTCTACGAGCGGGATTACGCCCATGGTTGAAAAGTTTGTTCATGACTCTCGGGGGCGCGTTCGTCTTTCGGTTTCGCTTCATTCAAGCGATCAAGAAACAAGGAGCAAGCTTGTTCCAATCAATAAAAAATACCAACTCAGCGATTTAATTCAAACCCTTGAGAAGATTCATAAAGTTCTGAGACGTGAGATCACTTTTGAATATACGCTTATTGATGGCGTCAATGATTCGCCGGCAGAAGCGCGCGGTGTTGGGAAGATCGCCTCGCGGCTTGGCGCGAAAGTAAACCTGATTCCTTATAACCCCATACGTGAGATGGATTATAAGACCCCTTCTAACGAGCGTTTAGAATCTTTTCGGAAGCTCCTTGTGGGAAAGAATGTTCGCGTGACCGTGAGGCAGACGGCGGGGCGGGATATTGATGCTGCATGCGGTCAATTAAGATTGGACCGCATGGCCTAACTCATTTTTCATAAGCAGTTTGCTTGAAATTCCCTCTTATTGATTTCAAGCTGTTTGCCGATAATCAATAAGCAAAACAAGGCAGGTGTTATAATGAAAAAAATCGTTCGTATCTGCGGGATGTTTTCTCTCTTTTTTCTCCCCGTTCTTGTGCTGTCTTTTTTAGCTTACACCGTCTTTCATCAATTCATTCTTCTTGCCGGTGCTCTGTTAAGCGCCTGGGCCGCATTTTATGTAAACCATTTAGCGATTGAGCAAGAGCGTTTAAGCCGCGAAGTCTTTTCGCAGGCTTACGAACTCAAAAAAGCGGGCGAGGCCTTGGAATCTTGTTTGGCAACAGCCGCTCAAACGCGGGCCTATAACGAACGTCTTTTAGATTCAAAATTAACGGAAGAATGCAGCCGTGCCAAACGCTATCACCGACCGCTTTCATGTCTGATGGTTGCCATTGATTCTCTTCAGGAACTCTTGCAATACCATAACCTCGCTTTTTCGGAAACCATTATCCAAGAAGCAGCGCGTTTTTTAAAAGAGTCTCTTAGATCGGTTGACAGCGTTATTCGCTATAACGAAGAACGTCTGGTTGTTATTCTGCCGGAAACCAACCTGGATCAATCACACATTGTGGCCAATCGGATTCATTTTGTCGTAGAGAAAACGACATTTCAGATCGAAGGAAAAGAGATCAAACTGACTGCGAGCGTTGCTTTTGTCGGTTTTGATTCGGCAGTTCACCGTGGAAAAGAAGACATACTCGCTGCTTTAGAGAAAACCCTTCTTGAAGCAAGAAAGGCAGGGCCGAATCAAATTGCTGGTGTTCCAAGTACAGCAACTGAAAATTTATGAAGGGTTTGACTTTAATTGAAATTTTGATTGTAGTGATCATTGGCGCCCTCTTGACCGCGTTGGTTGTTCCCGATCTTTTGATACCTCACGAGCGCAGGCTTGCTTTAGAAGCACGCACATTTTTAATGGAGGTTCGGTTGGTCCAAATTAACTTCAAAGATAGACTTAACCTTGCTGCGTGGCTCGATGTGACAAGTTATGAGTATAATGGAAAACCGGATAAAGGTTGGATTATGTTGGGCTTAAAACCCTTGCCTCATAATGCGCCTTTTAGTTATACATGCAAGGCGATTTTTGGTGTTTGTACGGCAACGAGATTAGGAACGGCTGACAATTCAAAATTTAGGGGAACTATTACAATTAATCTAAATTCAGGGCATTTTGATTGTGGTGCTCCATATACTGTTGTAAACGGTAATGGTGCTGATGTGATGTGCGGTTGATGGATAAGCTTGGCTTGACAAATCAAAGATCCAGCCTAAAATAATCTGCAGAAGATTTACATTCGCTTAACTTGATTCAAACTTAAGTCACAGCGGGGTAATTTGTAAAGCTGTGGCTTCATGTGAAGGAGGCGTGCATGGCTCTGACGGACTGGTTTACAAATATTTCATTATTAGTACGTTGGTTGCATGTGATTGCTGGCATTACATGGATTGGGCATCTTTATTTTTTCAATTTTGTTAATGTACCACTTCAAGCCACCCTTGATGATCCGACTAAGAAAGCAGTGAATCCAAAACTTCTGCCGCGCGCTCTTTGGTGGTTTCGCTGGGGAGCCATGATTACATTTTTGGCAGGTTTAGTGCTTTTCACATTGACATATATGTACACGCCAGGCCAGGGTTTTGGGCCTAACAGCACTTACCTGAATATGGAAGGACATTTGACCGGCCGGGCCACTTGGATTCTAATTGGGATGCTTTTGGGGACCATCATGTGGTTTAACGTTTGGTTTATCATCTGGCCAGCGCAAAAGAAAATGTTGTCGGGCCAAGTTCCCCAAGATAAACTTCCTACTGTTCGCAAACGTGCACTCTTAGCTTCTCGCACGAACACTTTTCTTTCCGGCCCCATGCTTTTTGGAATGCTGGCTCCTGCACACTATGGAGCGTTTAGCCTAACGAGTTTAATTGTTGTGATCGTTTTAAGCGTGGCGGCGATTTGGTGGGCCATTAAAACATCGCATACGGCTGGCGCAACCGTTTAATCAAGTTTCTTTTAGTTTAAGACGTAAAAAGGGCAGAGCAAATCTGCCCTTTTTTTTCGTCCACAAGATGGGCTATACTACATTTTAATATGAGCGAAAATATTCCGGTTAATCTGTATACCATTCAAAAACCATTGATTGGCGAGACAGCTCAGAACAAACGACTCACCCCCCTTACTCGCGATCCCAGGAACGATGTCCGCCACGTCATGATTCGTTATAAGGGCAAACTTCCTTACCGGCCTGGACAAAGCGTAGGTATTTTGATGCCTGGAATTGATCCGTTGACCGGAAAGCCGCATAAGTTGAGACTCTATTCGGTAGCTTCTGTAAGTGTTGGCGATCTGGGAGATAGTCAAACCGTGTCATTGTGTGTGGTCCGCCATTTTTGGGATAATCCCAAGACAGGAGAGAAAAAAATCCCTGGGTTTACCAGCAATTATTTGTGCGATTTGAAAGTAGGTGACTGTGTAACCATGACAGGGCCCGTTGGGCGGCATTTTTTACTCCCGGAAGATTTTAAAAAACGAGACCTTGTTTTTACTGCAACCGGTACAGGAATTGCACCTTACCGCGGAATGCTTAAAGAAATGTTTGAAGCTGGCTTCCAAGGCCGTGTTTGGCTTTATTTTGGAGTTCAGTATCAAGACGTCGTTCTTTATGACGATGAATTCGAAACATACAGGAAGCATAAGAATTTTTTTTATGTTAAGGCCATCAGCCGTGAAGAAAAGAATCCTATTCCGGATGTCGTTCCAACCCGCGAAAATCGGATGTACGTTCAAGTTAAACTGTGCCAGGATAAAAAACTGCTTAGCGAGGTATTAGCGAAACCCGACAGCATGGTTTATTTATGCGGTCTCAAAGGGATGGAGCAGGGTATATTTCCAGTGCTGGATCAGATTGGCCGAGAACTTAAAATCCAAGGGACCTTGGTCGAAAAACTCAAAGCTGAACAAAGGTTGAGAGTAGAAGTGTATTAAACTCATGACTCGCTCAGCGCGGGGTTATGAAACGTTTGAACATACCGCAGACATTGGCATTCGCGCTTGGGGAAACGAGTTTTCGGAACTTTTTGAGGAAGCAGGAAAAGCGCTCTTCAGCGTCCTTGTAGACCTTAAAACAGTTTCTCCTAGTCAAAAATTAAAAATTGAGCTTACTCGCGAATCCGGAGAAGAATTATTTCTTGCCTGGCTTAAAGAACTTCTTTTCATTTTTGATACCAAGCATCTCTTTTTGTCCGAATTCAAAGTTATTGATTTGAGTCCTGGAAAGTTAGTGGCTGAAGCAGAAGGTGAGCCAATTGATCACAGAAAGCATATTTTAGGTAAGGAAGTTAAAGCGATCACCCACCACCAGTTCAAACTCATTCAGGAACGATCACGTTATCTTGCGGAAGTCATCCTAGATATTTAACCTGTTTTTAGTCTCTATTTTTCATTTATCTCCCCGTGCTATAATTAACCGCTATGCAAACCACCAAAGAAATTCCACTTAAAAAAATAGATGATTATCGCTGGGAAATTCCCCGCGATTTTGATTCGGGGATGCGTGTCCCTGGGAGAATTTTCTGCGATGAAAAGTTGCTTGAGTCTGTCAGAAAAGACCAAGCGCTTCTGCAAGTTGCCAACGTGGCTCATCTTCCCGGTATTGTGAATTACTCGCTTGCCATGCCGGACATTCATTGGGGCTATGGATTTCCCATTGGGGGTGTAGCCGCTACAGATCCTGACCAAGGCGGTGTAATCTCGCCGGGCGGAATTGGTTTTGACATTAATTGCGGCGTTCGATTAATACGAACTAATCTCACTTTTTCTGAAGTCCAACCAAAACTGAAAACGCTTGTCGCAACACTGTTCAATCAGATTCCATGTGGCGTAGGCCAGTCCGGTGAAATCCGGATTTCGCAAACGGAACGCGCGAAAGTTGTCACTCAAGGTGCGAAATTCGTGATTAAGAAAGGATATGGAGTCGAAGAAGATTTGCAATATACAGAAGCCGGCGGTTGTTTAGAAGGAGCAGACCCCGAAACTGTTTCTGAACGCGCGTATCAACGTGGTACCGATCAATTGGGAACGCTCGGAAGCGGAAACCATTTTCTTGAAGTTCAAACGATAGACAAAATTTTTGATTCAGAAGCGGCTGAACGGTTTGGGCTTCGCGAAGGTGAAGTGACGCTCATGATTCATTCAGGTTCGCGCGGTTTTGGTTACCAAGTTTGTGATGATTTTTTAGATTTGATGAGGCATACCCTCACCAAGTACCACATCAAAATTCCGGACGTTCAGCTCGCCTGTGCACCGCTCGCTTCACCAGAGGGGAAGCGTTACATCGCGGCGATGCGCGCTGCCGCTAATTATGCATGGGCGAATCGACAGTGCCTCATGCATCTTGCAAGAAATGTATTTGAGAAAGTGTTTGGCAGAAGTTGGCAAGATTTGGGAATGCATCTCATTTATGATGTTGCGCATAACATCGCAAAATTTGAGAAGCACAAGGTAAATGGAAAAGAAAAACTGCTTTGTATTCACAGGAAAGGTGCTACGCGCGCTTTCCCGCCGGGTCATCCGGAACTTCCGGAAGCTTATCGGGATTTAGGCCAGCCCGTTGTGATTCCAGGAGATATGGGACGTAATTCTTATCTACTGCTCGGGACTTCGCAAGCGTTTAATGAAACTTTTGGCACCACCTGTCACGGAGCAGGCCGTGTGATGAGTAGAGCCCAAGCGGTTCGCATGTCTCACGGTCGTTCGATTGAACAGGAGCTTGAAAAGCAGGGGACCATTGTCATAGCCCGTGGATATAAAGGGATTGCAGAAGAACAGCCCGCTGCCTATAAGGATGTGAATGATGTTGTTCGTGTGGTCCATGAAGCAGGAATTGCTAAACGGGTGGTCAGAATGAAGCCGATCGGAGTAATTAAGGGGTAGTTTTAGATAAATTTATTTTTGGACGGGATTGGCGTCACTCAATTTATATGCTATACTATTTTGGAGTTGCTCGCATGACTTGCTCACTTCGCCAACCAGGTTAAAAAGGCGAGGAAAAGGAGTGCGGTTGTGGTAACGCCAGCAGATTTTGATTCACTTCACGAGATCCTTCCCGGGAAACATTTCTACCAATTTTATAAAAATTCAGAAGATTTTTTTTCTGTGATGATTCCTTTTTTCCGAGCAGGTCTTGAAAAAGGAGAGGCTTGTCTTTGGCTGGTATCCCAAAAAAATGGTCTTGATAATGCTCGCGCCACTGCTGAAGCAATGATCCCTCAGTTTTCACATTATGTTTCAACCAATCAATTCCAGATTCTTTCAGCTGAAGATTGGTATTTGACAGAAGGTTCTTTTGATGAAATGAAGGCAATGAACAATGCATTGCAATATCTTGAAACGATTCAGAAAAAAGGTTTCGAGCGGCTTCGTGGCGCAGGAGACGGCGGTGTTATTTCGCGGAAGGACTGGCCTATTGTTGAAGCTTATGAGAAAAAAATGGGGCCATGGATTAAAGCAAACCATATCGTTGCCCTGTGCGCCTACCCAATTTTGGAATGTACTCCAAGTCAGACCAAAGGAATTCTGGATTGCCACGAAGACGTTTTAGTTGGGAAAATTTAGATTTTCTCACGCCTGCAAACCTATCATTCTAAGCCACACCCTCATCTGTAGATCCTCAGACTTTACATAGATTTTACGTTGTCTATATGTGTTTCTTATATAATACAATTACACTGATCAGAGAATACTAAATGAAATACAACCACAAAGAAGGAGTCACAATGAAGAAACTGGTCAGGGTCGTCTTAACTGGCGTTGCAGTATTTTCGTTAAATGTATTGCCGATCGTTTCCGCTCAAGAACACGGCTCAATTCAAATTAAGGGTTCAGATACGATGGTGAACCTCGGCCAAGCTTGGGCTGAGGAGTTCATGAAAGAAAATCCAACAACATCAATAGCGGTTACTGGCGGCGGATCAGGGACGGGAATTGCAGCTTTGCTGAATAAGACGTGTGACATTGCCCAATCTTCAAGGGAAATGTCTCAGAAAGAACGGGACCTTGCCAAGACGAAGGGCCTTAACGTCCAAGAATTAAAAGTAGGAATTGATGCTGTTGCTGTTGTGACCCATCCAGATAATCCCATTGCCCAACTTACAATTGATCAGCTTTCAGATATATTTACCGGGAAAATTAAAAACTGGAAGGAAGTTGGCGGAAAAGACGATGCCATTCTCGTTCTTTCGCGGGATCGGAATTCAGGAACCCATGTTTTTATGCTTGAGGATGTGGTCCGCAAAGGGAAAAAAGGCGGCACAGAAGAATTCGCCCCTTCCGTTTTGATGATGCCTTCTTCTCAGGCTATTGAACAAGAAATTTCTGGCAATCATGCCGCCCTTGGTTATTTTGGATTGGGATATTTAAGCCCAAAAGTGAAAGCACTTAAGATATTGCAAGAGAAAACCAAAACATTTGTAGCTCCGGCAGTTGAAAGCGCATTGGATGGAAGTTACCCTCTTTCGAGGCCTCTTTACTTTTATTTGCCTCATCAGGCGGAAGGGGTTGTAAAACAATTTGTTGATTTTACGCTAAGTGAAAAAGGGCAAGCCATCGTCCTTGATATGCATTTTGTTCCCCTTCGCAAAAATTCAAACTAGCCCTATAATCAGGAATGCGACGCTATTACGAATTCATCGTTGAAAGCCTCATTTTTATCAGTGGGGTGGCCTCAATTATTTTTGTCCTTCTGATTTTCATCTTTCTTTTAAAAGAAGGACTGATGTTATTCCGCACCATTGGTGTATTCGATTTTTTATTCGGAAAGCAATGGTATCCAATTTCAGAACCGCCCCGCCTCGGAACCCTCCCTTTAATCCTCGGCTCGCTTTGGGTGACGCTGGGTGCCACCGTCATTTCCGTTCCCTTAGGAGTCGCTTGTGCCATTTTCATCGGAGAAATCGCTCCTGGTTGGCTTCGTGAAATTTTAAAGGCAGGGGTCGAACTCTTAGCGGCCATTCCGAGCATCGTGTTGGGTTTTATCGGTTTAGTTACCTTAGTTCCGCTTGTGAAAAAACTTTTTCATTTACCTACGGGTCTTACGGCGATTGCAGGCTCGATCATGCTTGCTTTTATGGCGATGCCCACTATTGTGAGCATCATGGAAGATGCTCTGAATGCGGTTCCGCGAGGTTATCGGGAAGGTTCCATCGCCATGGGAGCCACCAAATGGCAAACGATTCGCCGGATTGTTTTACCGAGCGCTTCCTCCGGAATTGTTGCAGCTGTTATGTTAGGTATCGGCCGCGTTATCGGTGAAACCATGGCTGTGATGATGATCACAGGTAACGCTGCTGTTATTCCCCGCAGTTTTTTCCAACCGGTTCGCACAATGACAGCAACCATTGCTGCCGAAATGGGCGAGACCGTTCAGGGAAGCGAACATTACTTCGCCCTGTTCGCAATCGGGATCGTTTTATTTGCCATTGCCTTCGCGGTGAACTTGTTTGCAGATTTATCGCTTCATCGGAAGCAGGTGGTGGGATGAAAAGGTTGCTTGATCCAAAAATTGAAGAAAAAATCGTTTTCTTTTTTCTTTTTTTATCCACCCTGATTATTGTAGCGCCGGTGATTTTAGTAGTTGCTGTCATTATTGCCCGAGGGTCGAGCGTGCTCAATTGGGAATTTCTTACTACGATGCCGCGCATGGGAATGCGGGCCGGCGGAATTTTTCCTGCGATTGTCGGCACTTTTTATTTGGTGGCGGGGACGCTTATTTTTGCACTGCCCATTGGTATTTTTTCAGCGATTTATTTGTCAGAATATTCAAAACGCAATGTACTGACCCGGATCATTGAGCTCGCCATTGTTAATCTGGCAGGTGTTCCGTCCGTGGTTTTCGGACTTTTTGGTTTGGGGCTTTTTGTTATGTTTTTAAGATTCGGTGCTTCGATTTTAGCTGGTTCCTTAACGCTTGGGGTCATGGTACTTCCCGTCATTATCACAGCTTCAAGGGAAGCGCTACAATCCGTACCGAAATCTTTCAGAGAAGTCAGTTATTCCCTTGGCGCAACAAGATGGCAGACGGTTCGGCACGCCGTGCTTCCTCATGCTTTACCGGGTATTTTGACGGGCGCCATTTTGAGTTTAAGCCGCGCAGCAGGGGAAACAGCTCCAATTTTATTTACCGTCGCCGCGTTTTACTTACCGAGACTTCCCAAATCAATTTTTGATCAAGCGATGGCGCTTCCGTATCATCTTTATGTTTTATCCACACAAGTTCCGAACGTTCGGCTGGAGCTTCAATATGGAACCGCTTTGGTTTTGGTGGGGTTGATTGTAATCGCAAATTTAATCACTGTTGTCATTCGTAGTTATTTTCGGGCAAAGAAACAATGGTAAAAGGAATCGAAAAAATCAAGATTAAAAATCTTTCCGTTTCCTATGCTGGCGGACATGCCCTCAAAGACGTGAGTTTCGCGGTTTGGGAACATGAAATTTTAGGAATCATCGGTCCTGCCAATAGCGGCAAAACCACTTTTTTGAGAACATTGAACCGTTTAAACGATTTAGATCCTCGGTTTCAGTATAGCGGTGAAGTCTTGATTGATGATAAAGATATCTATCGGAAATGGAATGTATTTCAACTAAGGAAAAAGGTAGGAATGGTATTTGCTCTTCCAACGCCACTTCCCATTTCAATTTTTGAAAATTTGATATATGGCCCCCGTCGCGACGGTGTTTGGGGCCGGAAGCGTTTGGAAGAAATTGTAGAAAGAAGTTTGAAGTCAGCGTTCTTGTGGGATGAGGTAAAAGATAGGCTGTATGAATCAGCATTAAAACTTTCTGGAGGCCAGCAGCAAAGGCTTTGCATTGCCCGTACGCTTGCCCTTGAGCCTGATGTAATTTTGTTTGATGAACCGTGTTCGGGGCTCGATCCGATTTCGACCGCAAAAATTGAAGAAGCCATGCAGGAGCTTAAGAAAAAATACACCCTGATTTTGGTGACGAATAATACCAAACAGGCGGCGCGCGTGAGCGACCAGGTCGCATTTTTTCTGATGGGTGAACTGGTTGAGCTTGATCAAGCTCAGAAAATTTTTACGGTTCCAAAGGACAAACGTACCGAAGGGTACGTTTCAGGCCGTTATGGTTGATCCAAAAATAAAAATTCAAAATCTAGACCTTTATTACGGAAAATTTCATGCGCTCAAGGATGTTTCGTTTGAAATTCCGCCGCGCGAAATCACGGCGATTATTGGACCGTCCGGTTGCGGGAAATCAACGCTTTTGAGATGTTTGAATCGCATGAATGATTTGGTAAACGGAGTTCAGATTAATGGTGCGGTGATTATTGATGGTGAAAATATTTATGGCCCTTCCATTGATCTTGTGCGTTTAAGAAAAAAAGTCGGTATGGTGTTTCAACGTCCCAATCCTTTTCCAATTTCCATTTTTGACAATGTTGCTTACGGGCCTTCGATCCACCATTTTGCTTCTAAAAATCAAATGCCTGAAATTGTAGAACGAAGTTTAGAAGCCGTTGGTTTGTGGGAAGATTTAAAAGACCGATTGTCTGATTCAGCGCTTTCCCTTTCGGGCGAACAGCAGCAGAGGCTTTGCATCGCGCGTCTTTTAGCCGTGGAAGCAGATATTCTTTTAATGGACGAACCATGTTCGGCGTTGGATCCGATTGCGACCGAGCGTGTTGAGGAGTTAATGCGACAGCTGGAGAAAAATTACACAATCGTTATTGTTACTCACAATATGCAACAAGCGGCACGCGTAAGCGGCCGCGTGGCTTATTTTTATCTTGGAGAATTAATTGAATTTGACGCGACCCAATTCATTTTCACACGGCCGCGGCGGAAAGAAACAGAAGACTACATTACCGGAAGATTCGGTTAACCTTGGGGGGTTGTTTATATGCAACGTCACTTTGATGAAGAATTAGGGCAGTTGAAAGACAAGTTGTTTAAGATGGGGCTTTTGGGTGAGGAAGCCATTCGGAAGTCGACTCAAGCCTTGATCAAGCGGGATGCGAAGCTTGCTCAAAGCGTGATCGAAGATGACCAAAAAATAAATATTTTGGAGATTGAGATTGATGAATTCGGCCATGAATTAATCGCGTTAAGACAGCCGACAGCGATTGATTTGAGATTTATTACCATGGTACTCAAAATTAATAGTGACTTGGAACGAATGGGTGATCAGGCAGTCAATATTGCCGAGAAAGCGATTGCCATCAGCCGGGAAACTCCTCTTAAGTCGTATCTTGATATTCCCAAGATGGCTGAGCTGGCGATTAAGATGGTGAAGGAATCCTTGGATTCATTTGTTGAAAAGGATGCCGCGAAAGCAAAGGCCATTTGCGAAAGTGATGATGAGCTTGATGATTTGAACGTTCGGGTTTATAACGAGCTGCAGGAAGCGATGAAGAAACAATCCGTTGAGATACCCCAAGCTGTAAGCTTAATTATGGTAGCCCACAATCTGGAACGAGTTGGCGATTTAGCAACCAATATTGCGGAAGATGTTATCTACCTTACGAAAGGAATCGATATCCGTCACCACATTACGGAACGCCGCGGAAATTAAGTTGGAGTTTATTTGTTACTTTGTGGGTAGATACGTTCTTTGAATTTTTGAATTAGTTCTTTTCCTCGCGTAGAACCTTCATCGAGTTTATTAATCACTCGAGCGAAAGCATCCACATCATAAGCGGTAAACATGCCATCCCGATCTAAATCATAGGCAATGGGAAATGACCCGCCTTGGTTCTTTTGTTCTTCCCGGAATCGAATGACCAGTTGAAGGCCGGTTATTTTTTCACCTTTGAGCCCTTCAATAATTGCTTGGAATTGTTTAGCATCAAAATCATTGAGTTGAAAATCTCGGTTAATATCAAGCCATTGCATCTGACCGGTAAAAGAGAGTGGGTTTAACTGTTCCTGCGCAAGTCTTTGCGCCGCTGTATTTTGAGCTCCCAGAAGCGGCAGGTCTGCGAAGGCTGGTACTGCAAAGTCTTTTTCCTTTTCACCAGCTGATATTGCCGGCGTTGCCAGTATTACGGTTAAGATTAAGGCTGTGAGCAAAGTTTTCACCGAATTCATTATTTTTACCCCTCCTGTTAGTTGTAGTAAAGCAAGCCTAACATAGGACTTAAGTGATTTCAAATCAGCCCAGGTTAATAAATTTTTTTAGTTAGCTGGTAGGGGGAAAAGATGGACAAGATTTCCTATATTTAGTACACTCTATAGCCTACCTTATATGCATTACCAATTGGAATAAGGAGTCAGAATTCACTCGTGAAGTATCGACGCTTTCAAAAATCAGGAGTTACCACCTCAGAGATTGGCTTTGGCCTATGGACCGTTTCGACGGGCTGGTGGGGCAAGGTTGATGAGGAGAAAGCTGCCCGCTTACTTCAAAAAGCTTTCGATTATGGGATTATTTTCTACGATACGGCCGACACTTATGGAAACGGTCTCGGTGAAACTCTTTTAGCTAAAGCATTTCGGTCCAAACGCAATCAAATTACGATTTCCACCAAATTCGGCTACGATTTTTATCATTTTGCCGGTGAGCGGAAGGGCCAGCAGGAAATTCCCCAGGATTTTTCTCCCAATTATGTTCGTTTTGCCTGTGAAGAATCTTTAAAGCGGCTTGAAACAGATCACATTGATTTTTATCAGATCCATAATTCCAAAATGGATACGGTTATGAATGATGATCTTTTTGCAACTCTTGAGGGGCTAAAAGCCCAAGGGAAAATTTTAGCTTACGGCGCTGCGCTCGGCCCTGCCATTGGGTGGAAAGAAGAAGGCGTTAAAGTCATGCAGGAGCGGAAAATTGACGGTCTTCATACGATTTACAACATATTAGAACAAGATCCGGGCCGTGATTTTTTCCCGGTTGCAGAAGAACGCCAAATTGGAATTTTAGTTCGCGTGCCTCATTCTTCCGGAATGCTTGAAGGGGTTTATACCAAAGATACAAAATTTGATGAAAAAGATCACCGCTCGCATCGGCCCAAATCCTGGTTAATTGAGGGGCTCCAAAAAGTAGACCGCCTTAAGTTTTTAATTGAAGGAACCGGGCGAACGATCGGGCAGACTGCGCTTCAATTCATTTTGGCTCAACCCATCATCGTGACCGTACTTCCTAATATTTACAATGAAGACCAGCTGAAGGAATTTGCAACCGCGGTAGATACGCCGGAAATTACCCGTGAAGAGCTCAAACAAATTAACGAACTCTACAAAAACAATTTTTATGTCAAACACGAAGAAGAGGTAAGACAATCGTGATGGATGATCTGGACCGTAAAATATTAACCGAAATTCAAAAAGATTTTCCGCGCGTTTCTAAACCTTTTGATGTATTAGGCGATAGGGCGGGAATATCAGGCGAAGATGCGCTCAGCCGAATTAAGCGGCTTAAAGAAGAAAAAGTACTCCGCCAAATTTCAGCGATTTTTGATACGCGAAGTTTAGGTTACCAATCAACGCTCGTTGCAATGAAGTTTCGTGAAGAACAACTAGATCACGGCGCTGAAATCATTAACCAACATCCGGGCGTTAGTCATAATTATAGGCGCAACGATATTTATAATTTATGGTTTACCGTTGCTGTGCCACCTTATCATTCATTGGAAGCAACGATTCAAAAACTTCATGAACTGTCAGGCGCTTTAAATACGCTTATTTTGCCGACGCTTAAACTCTTTAAAATTGGAATGAAACTTGATTTAACCGGAAAAGATTCGGATAAATTAGAATCAAAAGATGAAATTTATGATGACTCCCGCCGCAGAAAATCGGCTCCTGATTTAACAAGCGAACAAATCGAAGCGATTAGAGCACTTCAAGAAGATATTCCATTAGTAGAATGTCCTTTTCAAGCGATTGCAGCGGAAACTGGATTTACTGAGGAGCGCCTTTTTGATTTGATGAATGATTTTGAGAAAAAAGGGTATTTCAGGCGCTTTGCTGGAATTTTACATCATAGGAAAGCTGGTTTTAGCGCTAATTCAATGGTGGTTTGGAATATTCCTGATGAAAAATTGGATGAAGTCGGCCCGAAAATGGCCTTATTCCCGCAGGTCAGTCATTGTTATAAACGCCCTATTTTTTTAGATTGGCCGTATGCCATTTATACGATGATCCATGGAGCAAAAGCGGAAGATTGTGAAAAAGTGGTCCAAAAAATTATGCAAACCATTGGCGAATGGCCGCATAAAGATTTATACAGCACGAAAGAGTATAAAAAGATCAGGCTTAAATATTTTACCAAAGACCTGGATAATTGGTGGAATCATGCCATGAAAGAGACGTCCGTCCATGCTTGAGCTTTTTCATTTTGAAGATTGTCCTTACTGCTTAAAGGTGAGAAGAAAATTAGAAGAACTTGATCTTACTTATATGTCCCATCCTTCACCGCGCGGAAGTGTAAAACGGGAGTTTTTGAGCCGGTTTGTTCCCGAGCTTCAGTTTCCGCTGCTTGTGGATGTAGAGAAAAACATTTTTATGTTTGAGTCGGATGACATTTGTAAATATTTAGAGAAAACTTATGGCAATTCTAAGTAACGGAAAAGAGACAGAGAAAATGGATAGATCCAAATGGGTTGAAAAACGCAAGGACCACGCCAACGTTAGCCAAATGCATTATGCACGTAAAGGCGTAATTACTGAGGAGATGGCTTATATTGCCGAGCGCGAAGATTTAGAACCTGAACTCATCCGTTCCGAAGTAGCGCGCGGGCGAATGATTATTCCGGCCAACATTAATCACACAAGCCTTGAGCCGATGTGTATTGGCATAGCCTCGAAATGTAAGATCAATGCCAATATTGGAAATTCTGCAGTTACTTCTAATGTTGAAGAAGAACTTACGAAACTTCACAATGCTGTTCATCTCGGCTCTGATACGGTGATGGATCTTTCAACAGGCGGCGATCTTGATTTAATTCGAACAACATTAATTCAGGCAAGCCCAGTTCCATTAGGTACCGTCCCGATTTATCAAGCGCTTCAAGAAGTCGGCGGAAAGGCGGAAGATCTTTCGATTGAAGTGATGCTTGATGTGATCGAGCGTCAAGCCAAACAAGGCGTTGATTACATGACCATTCACGCAGGTGTGCTTCGCGAATATGTTCCGCTTGTGGCCAATCGAATTACTGGAATTGTTTCACGCGGAGGCGCCATTTTGGCAAAATGGTGTGTGGTTCATCACAAGCAAAATTTCTTATATGAACACTTTAATGAAATTTGTGAGATTTTTAAAAAATACGACGTTTCCTTTAGCTTAGGCGATGGTTTGCGTCCCGGCTGTCTTGCTGACGCAAGTGATGCTGCACAATTTGCTGAACTTAAAACACTTGGCGAATTGACCAAAAAAGCATGGGAACGAGATATTCAGGTGATGATTGAAGGGCCTGGGCATGTTCCGATGGATCAGCTTAAAATGCAGGTGGATAAAGAAATGGAACTCTGTTACGAAGCTCCTTTTTATACGCTCGGACCGTTGGTGACAGATATTGCACCGGGTTATGACCACATTACTTCAGCCATTGGTGCTGCGATGGTGGGTTGGTATGGTGCTTCGATGCTGTGTTATGTGACGCCCAAAGAACATCTCGGCCTTCCTAATCCTGAAGATGTGAAGCAAGGTGTGATCGCTTATAAAATCGCAGCTCATGCAGCCGATATTGCCCGCCACCGGAAAGGTGTTCGTGACCGAGACGACGAACTTTCAAAAGCACGTTTCACATTTGATTGGAACAAACAGTTTGAACTTGCACTGGATCCTGAAACGGCGCGCAGCATGCACGATGAAACACTTCCTCAAGATGGATTCAAGGAAGCTCCATTTTGTTCTATGTGCGGGCCGAAATTTTGTTCGATGAGTATTTCACAGGAACTAACAAATCTTGGTAAAGAAGCTTTAGCGAAAAAAGAAGCAAAGCAAAAAGAACGTTTGGAAAAGGCGGCGCATTAACAATGCCAGCAGAAGTTTATAACTCAATTCAGGAAGAAATTCAAGCGCTCAAACGGAAACGCAATGCCGTGATTTTTGCTCACAATTATCAAGTGGGCGACATACAAGATATTGCCGATTTCACGGGAGATTCGCTCGGCCTTGCTCAAAAAGCCCAGAAAATTGATGCGGACGTTATTATTTTTTCAGGCGTTTTGTTTATGGCTGAAACCGTCAGCATTCTTTGTCCTAATAAAACTGTTTTAGTCCCTGATCTTGAAGCAGGATGTTCACTTGCTGGAATGATTCGTCCGGAAGATGTCAAAAAATGGAAGACAGAGCATCCAAACGGTCTTGTGGTGGCCTATGTGAATACGACAGCCAATGTTAAAGCAGAGGCTGATTATTGCTGCACGTCTTCCAACGCAGTTAAAGTGGTTGAAAGCCTTCCTGAAAATCAAGAAATTCTATTCATCCCCGATTTTTATCTCGGGAGTTATGTTCAGATGAAAACAGGCCGCAAAAACATAACTCTCTGGAAAGGGTATTGCCATGTTCATGTGATGATTCAAGCCGAGCGCATCGCCAAACTCAAAAAAGAACACCAAGACGCCGAACTCATCATGCATCCGGAGTGCGGCTGTCTTACAAAATCGATGCAATATGCGGATCAGATTCTTTCGACAGAAGGAATGGTTCAATATGTACGCAAAGCAAAAGCATCCAAATTTATTGTGGCGACCGAAACAGGAATCCTTCATAAAATGAGGAAAGAAAACCCCGAGAAAACATTTATCCCCGTAACGGAACAAGCGGTTTGTAATTATATGAAACAAAATACGCTTGAGAAAATTGTATTGTCGCTTGAGCGGATGCAGTATGAAATTAAGGTGCCGGACCATATTCAGAAGAGAGCGCTTCTTCCCATTGAAAGGATGATTGAGATCAGTGCGTAAGAAAACAAAGCAGATAAAAATAGGGGATGTGACAGTGGGCGGGGATGCGCCCATTCGGATTCAATCGATGTGCACAACGCCAACCCATGATGTTGAAGCAACCGTTGCTCAAATCCAGGAACTTGAAGAAGCCGGTTGTGAAATTATCCGCGTCGCTTGTCCTACTGAAAAAGATGCTAATGCTTTAGGCGCGATTAAAAAACGAATCAAAATTCCGCTTGTTGCTGACATTCATTTTAATTACCGTTTAGCCCTTATCGCGCTTGATCAAGGAATTGATAAACTGCGGCTTAATCCCGGCAACATCGGTTCGCGCGACCGGATTGAAGCAGTTGTGAAAAAAGCTAAAGAACGTAAAGTTCCCATTCGAATTGGTGTGAATGGCGGTTCGCTTGAAAAAGATCTTCTTGAAAAATATGGGCACCCTGTTCCGGAAGCGCTCGTAGAAAGTACGAAACGCCATGTTCAAATTTTGGAAGATCTTGGATTTTATGACATCATTCTTTCCTTAAAAGCAAGCGATGTTCCGACCATGGTTCAAGCTTACCGGCTTGCTTCGCAAACATTTGATTATCCGCTTCATCTTGGGGTAACGGAGGCCGGAACTCTACTGCGCGGTTCCGTTTACAATGCGATCGGTGTCGGGACGCTTCTTCAAGAAGGAATTGGCGATACGATTCGCATTTCGCTTTCAGCGGAGTCTGTTGAAGAAGTGAAAGTCGCGCGCTTTATTTTGGAAGCATTGAATTTGGGGAAATTCGGTCCGCGTGTTGTGGCTTGCCCGAGCTGCGGCCGTGCTGAAGTGGATGTGTTTAAATTAGCCAATGAAGTTGAAACGCGTGCCATAAAATTAAAAGAGCCAATGACCATTTCTGTTTTAGGTTGTGTCGTGAATGGCCCCGGCGAAGCGCATGAATCTGATTTCGGAATTACGGGTGGCAAGGAAAAAGGCATGATTTATGTGGACGGAAAACAGGAACGCGTAGTTTCTGAAAAAGAGCTTGTCGATCAACTTTTTTCAGAAATCGAGAAACGTAAACAGGAAAAATCCAAACAAAACGGTTCAAATAAAACCTAATCTTAAACCGGAAGCGCTTTCCATGAATCGTTTATTTTCAAATCCAAAGCTTCAAGACATTGAAGAAAAGGTTGAAAAAGGGGAGCGGCTTACTTTTGAAGACGGCATCCGCCTTTTTCAAACCAACGACCTCCCATTCCTCGGCGCTTTAGCAAATCAAGCAAGGCTCAAGCTTAACGGCCGTAAAGTTTACTACTCCATCAATCTTCATCTTAATCACACCAATGTCTGTACGGCCCACTGCGTTTTCTGTGCGTTTGCGAGAAGGCTGGACGAAAGCGGCGGGTACACCTTTTCGCTTAACGAAATTCGTGCAAAGGTGGAGGATGCGGTTAAGCGATTTAATATTAATGAAGTGCATATTGTAGGCGGATTGAACCCCGATTTAGGGTTGGGTTATTATCTTGAAATGTTTCGGATGATTCGTGAAACAGCACCTCATCTTTTTATCAAAGCACTTACGGCAGTTGAAATTGATGATTTGGCCGAACGTTCAGGGCTTTCTTGGGATGAGCTGCTCCATCAATTGAGAGAAGCGGGTTTAAACGGGCTTCCGGGCGGAGGAGCTGAGATTTTTAATGAAACGACACGCCGGAAAATTTGTGCGGATAAAACGACTTCAAAAAATTGGATTGAGATTCACCGAATCGCACATAAAATGGGGATGCCTTCTAATTGCACCATGCTTTACGGCCATATTGAATCCATTGAAGACCGTGTGGACCATATTTTAAGGTTGCGTGACCTTCAAGATGAAACGCACGGGTTTAACTCTTTTATCCCGCTTGCGTTTAATGCTGAAAACACACCGATTGAAAAGTTTGGCGAGCCGGGCGGTTACACGGATTTAAAAATCTATGCGATTTCGAGGCTTCTTTTTGATAATGTTCCTCATATTAAAGTTCATTGGACGACCCTCGATCTTAAAATGGCACAAGTCAGCCTTTCATTCGGAGTGGATGATGTCGGTGGCACCAATTTAAATGAAAGAATCATGCATGACGCCGGAAATGAAACACCGATCGATCTTTCTGAGACAGCATTGAGAACATTGATTGAAAAAGCCGGTTATGAACCTGTTTTGGTGGACAGTTCCTATACCGTAGCGGGAAAATAAAATGAGTTGGGAAATCATTCAACATAAAGCAGAACATTCGATTGATTTGACTGAAGAGGAAGCAAAGTGGCTTCTTGAATTACAGGATCCGTCCGATTTGAGGCAGCTTTATGGATTGGCCAATGCAGTCAATGAACGGATTAATGGCCATGTCGTAAGTTTCATTCACAATATGAACGTGAATTACACTAATATTTGCGAGTATCACTGCACCTTTTGCGAGTTCAAAAAATCCTCGATTTCAAAAGACGCCTACATTTTAACTTTCGATGATGTCAAACAGAGAATTGAAAGCTCAGACGGCGCACTTTCCGAAATCACGTTCCAGGGAGGACTTTCCTCAGAAGTGAAATTTCATGAAGTGTTAGATCTCTTAAAAAAACTTCACGATAGTTATCCTTCAATCCATTTCCATGCATTTTCGCCTGAGGAAATTGACTATTATGCGACAGAGACAAATCAGTCTTATTTCGATGTGGTGAGCCAAGCCAAAAAAGCGGGAATGAGTTCCATGTGCGGAACCGCTGCTGAAGTTTTAGATGATGAAGTACGCAAAAAAATTTGTTGGGAGAAAATTTCTTCAGATGAATGGTGCGAGATTATTAAAACTGCTCATCAACTTGAGATGCATTCAACCGCTACTATTTTGTTTGGGCATATCGAGACGAGCCAACATGTAGCAAATCACTTAAGGCGCATTCGCGAAGTTCAACGCGAGACTGGGATGATCACGGAGTTTATCCCTCTTCTTTTTATGCCGGACAAAACAAAATTAGGCCGTACGATTGATAAATCTATGGACCGGATCGAATATGCTTTTAAGATGATTGCAACGGCACGGCTTTACTTTATGAATGACATCCGCAATATTCAAACCAGTTGGGTGAAACTCGGTTGGGAAAATGCGATTCATTCGCTTTCCTCAGGGGCTAATGATATGAGCGGAACACTTTATCGTGAGAATATCACGCGCGAAGCAGGCGGTGAAAATGGTGAATATACACCCCGTGAGAAGTTCGTTTCTGAAATTTTTCGGATTGGAAAAATTCCTTTAGAGCGCGATACGGTTTATTCCTTCCAAAAAAGCAGCGATGCGTTTTCTAAAAAGGGAGAGGTTGCGGTTTGGGGTTAACCCCAGATTTAGGCGTCCTCTACTTTTTTAAATCCCGTCTTTTTTCCTCTTGTTATACTTTTGAATTGCCAAAAAAATTGTTGGAATAAAACTTCAATCAAGTAAGATAAAAGGTAAGCAGCTTCCTTATGGCTAAAGAGACCATTCTGGTTGTAGAGGATGAGAAGAACATTGTCGAGCTTGTGAAATACAACCTCGAGCAGGAAGGGTTTCGTGTTACCACGGCGCTTAAGGGAAATCTGGGCCTTGAAGAGGCTCGGAAAGGCAAAGCCGACCTGATTATTCTAGATCTCATGCTTCCCGAGATCGACGGCATTGAAATCTGTAAGATTCTAAAACAGAATGAAAAAACCTCTTTAATCCCTATCATTATGCTGACCGCCAAAACTCAAGAAACAGACAAAGTGCTTGGATTGGAATTGGGAGCTGATGATTATCTCACAAAACCGTTTAGCCCCAGGGAACTGGTTGCACGCGTGAAAGCCGTTTTGCGCCGCACTCATGAAAAGCCGAAGAACAAGGTTTTTAAAGTCGGAAGTCTCGAATTAGACATAGAAAAACACCAGCTCACCTTGAAAGGAAAAGAAATCGGCCTTACCTCGAAAGAATTTGATCTTTTAAAAGCTTTGTGGGAAGCGAGCGGAAGGGTTCTTTCGAGAGATTTTCTTTTGAATAAGGTATGGGGCTACGATGAATCCATCAATATTGAAACTCGTACGGTCGACATGCACGTTGGGCAGCTCAGGAAAAAATTAAAATCTGAAGATTATCGTATCGTTACCGTCAAGAATGTAGGATACCGTTTCGACGATGAATCTTAATCCCGCTTTATATGCTTTTCTATTTGGATTGCTTCTTGGTTGTTTGTCCTTTCTGGGTGTTTTTCTATCCAGAAAATCCAAGTCGAAGCGAATTGCCGAACTTGTAGAGGCGGCTGATCGATATACAAAAGGGGATCTCACGCAAAAAATCTCAGTTGGTTTTGGAGATGAATTCAAAGCTTTGGGCGATGCCATGAACCGCATGGCTTCTGCGATCAAAGTAAGAATTTCTGAACTTGAAAGTGAAAAGGCCAAGCTTTCCGCAATCTTGGAAAATATGGCAGAGGGGGTTATTGCGGTTGATCGGAGCAAAAAGGTCCTGCTGATCAACCATACCACAGAAGCTATTTTTGGTGTTCAGAAAGTGTCTGCCCTTGGAAAAAGTATTCTCGAAGTCATGAGGAATCCGAAAATCGATCAAATGATGGAACGCGCCATCCAAGAACAGGCAATTATTACGGAGGAGATCGAACTCCATCATCAGGAGAAAAAGATTTTGAAAGCAAATGCTGCAGGAGTCGGAAAATCTGGAGGGTTGGTGGCAGGCATCCTTGTTCTTTATGATGTTACGGAAATTCGGAAACTGGAGAATCTTAGGCGAGAATTTGTGGCTAATGTCTCTCATGAACTGAAAACCCCTCTCACCTCAATTAAAGGTTTCATCGAAACACTTTCGGGAGGCGCACTCCAGGATCCTGAACGCAGCAAGACTTTTCTTAAGATGATGGAAGAAGATACAGATCGTTTAACCCGGTTAATTGGCGATTTGCTTGAACTTTCAAAGATTGAATCAAAAGAAGTTGTCCCGAAATTAGCGCCTCTTGTTTTAAAAGGTGAGGTGGATAACGTGATCACCGTTTTTCACCCTCATTTTAAAACAAAAAAAATTACCGTCGAAAATCAGATTCCGGAAAATCAAATTCCAAAAGTTTTGGCGGATCGGGATCAATTAAGGCAAGTACTGATTAATTTGCTTGATAACGCTGTCAAGTTTAATCAGGAAGGCGGAAAAGTTGTTTTTAAAGCCAGTGCAGAAAATAGAAAGGTGAGAGTCTCTATAGAAGATACCGGAATAGGCATCCCCCAAGAGTCGGTCTCCCGAATTTTTGAGCGATTTTTCCGGGTGGATCAAGCAAGATCCCGCGAGTTAGGCGGTACGGGCCTCGGCCTTGCCATTGTGAAGCACATTGTAGAAGCCCACGGCGGTTCCGTCTCGTGTAAAAGCCAGCTTGGAAAAGGTTCCGAGTTTTCCTTTACCATTCCCGCGTTTCGTCCCTAACCCCCCTTTCCCCTCGCTTTTTCTACTAGCAGTTCCTTTACTTATATTTTACATAGTCTTCAAGCAAACCTGACATCGTTTTGTTACTCTCTTGCGTGAAATCAGGAGTTTAAATGGGGGTCCGTGTTTTATACGATCAAATCACCAGGCAAGTGGAACAAAATTTAGAAGCACTTAAAAGATTCAAAAAAGATTGGTTTAGAAATGATGTTGAACATGGCTTTATTTCTAATACTCATAAATTAAAAAGCGGATTAATAGATTAAAGTAGATGAAAAATAACAAGGAGATATAAAAATGAAATTAAAACGGCTTGTTGTAAACATTGTTTTATTTTCACTGATTTTCGTTCAGAGCGCTTGGGCTGATTTTGACCCAACAGCGCAGATGAAAAGTTTCATGGAAGACATTTCGAAAAAAATGGCTGAGATGCAAAAAACCATTGAGCAGCAAAATAAAACCATCGAACAACAGAATGCGAAAATTCAAGGCCTTGAAAGTCGCGAACTTCCGATTCAGGCTGTTCCTCAAGCAAAGGCAGAAAAGCCAAAGAGTTTTCAGGAAAATCTAAAGCATTATGTTTTTGGAAAAGCGGAATCACTGCCTAAGTCAGAAGAAAAGCAGTCAGTAAAAGTAGGTATGGGTAGTATGGAACTCGGCGCACTTCTTCAGGAATGGTATACCTTCACTGACCAAAAAGCTAAAAGTAATTTTCGAAATCGTCGCGTCGAACTGGGGTTTTCAGGGAGATTGACCGATCACCTCAAATGGGCATCTGTCATTGATCCTTCGCTCGTACGGGAAGATAACTCCACGCGAAGCATTTTGAAGGATGTTTACGTTGCCTATGACGGAATTCCGCACCATGAAATCAAGCTTGGTCAATTCAAGATTCCGGTCACGGAGGAAGGATTTCGGTCTTCTGCTCTCATCGATACGATTGAGCGTTCTTTCATCGGGACTCAGTTTGGAGATAAGCGTGATATTGGTATTATGGGTCTCGGAAAATGGAAGTATTTGGACTATCAAGTAGGTGTATTTAACGGCACAGAGCTAAACAGTTTTGATAAGAACGATCAGAAAGATATCGCAGCCAGAGTTGTGCTAAAGCCCTTTCAGGATAATCTCCTCCTGAAGGGACTTGAAGGAGGTACTTCAATGTATTATAGCGTGCCTAATCACAACAGTGCCAACTCCGAAAAGAAACGGATTGGGTTTGAGGCGCGTTATGAATATAAGAATCTCTCCATAAAATCAGAGTATATGATGGGCCAAGACGGGACCACACTCGTCAATGGTTGGTACATTCAAGGGGGATATTTTATCCTTCCGCGCTGGCAACCCGTGATCAGGTTTGAAGGCTTCAATCCGAATGAAAGGCTATCCAGCAGCCATGAATTTGATACGACGATAGGGTTAAATTATTTCTTCGTTTACCCTAAGACGAAGCTGCAATTCAATTATGTGCATAAAGATACAGCGGGTGTTAATGGCACAAGTGACAATCAGTTGATCACAGCAGTACAGTATGCTTTTTAATAGAACCTGAAGTGATAATGCCTTCTAAAGTCGTTTTTGATAAAAACTCTAGCAATTAGTTTCAAACGGTACTAAAATAAAACTATGACTCGGAAAGTACTGGCGTCAAGTGTGCTAAGTCTATTTACTTTTATATTGATGACAACAGCACTCGATTATTGCCATCCTGATCCGGATCAATTGTTTTTCAAAGGGGCGAATGCTACGAGCCAGGTTCCTCAGATTAAGAAGTCCCATCATCCGTGCGCTTCTTTGAAAGACCTCTATGATGTACCTGCGGGTTTCCGCTCTTTAGAGTCTCAAGTTAGCAATGCGCTGGTAAAGGTTTTCTCGCCGCATCAAGAAAACTATTTCAAAACGGATGCTTCCACTTTTAGTGGTTTGTCCCCGCCTTTAGAACATTCTCCTCCGTCTAACGTTCCCATTTTTCTCCTTCATTCTATCCTCCTGATCTGATCTTCTAGATTTCCACTTCTGGAAGGGGCGGAGCTTTTTCTATTTCCGTCTGCTTTTTCCTTCTCGTTAATTCATTCTCGTTGGCAAATTTAATTTCATAGTTTTTGAAAGGTAATCTCATGCGCCTTGAAGAATTTTCTTTAAAAGAACCTTTTTGGGTGGTTGTCGGTGCCCTTCTCGTATTGGTATTGGGTACCGTTTCTTTCTTCAAACTTCCTAAAGATATCTTACCCATTTTTAAAACTGCAGCCGTACAAGTCTTGACTTTTTATCCGGGGATGCCGGCTGAAGTGGTTGAAAAAGATATGACCACGCGTCTTGAACGCTGGACAGGACAATCCAACGGCATTGCAAGACAGGAATCAAAATCCTTAACGGGTGTCAGCATTTTGAAAGATTTTTTCCGTTCAGACATTGACCCGAATACCGCTATGTCGCAGGTCACTTCCTATGCGATGTCCGATCTTTATTATCTCCCTCCCGGGACGATTCCGCCTATGGTCATGCCCTTTGATCCTACGGCTAGCATTCCGCTCGCTCTTCTCACCGTCGATCATCCTGAGATGAATGAGACTAAACTTTATGATGTCGCTTACTTCAATCTTCGGAATATGCTGCAGGGGATTTCTGGGGTGATCGCCCCTGCTGTTTATGGAGGTAATCTTCGGCGCATTCTTGCTTATGTGGATCCTTACAAAATGTCCAAGCTCAATTTATCGAGCATGGATGTTGTCCGCACACTCCTCGAATCCAACGTCCTGATTCCCACAGGCAATGCCAAATTTGGAGATCAAGATGTGCAAATTGTAACAAATGCGTTGGTGGAAAAAGTTGAGGAGATGAATCAGTTTTTGATCCGGGCTGAAAACGGCGTTCCAATTTCGATTGCCGATGTTGGGCATGTGGAAGATTCACATCAAATTCAAACCAACGTTGTGAGAATCAATGGGAAACGAGGTGTTTATATTCCGATCTACCGCCAACCAGGCGCCAACACGATTCAGGTGATTGACGGCGTCCATTCGCAAATCAAATCACTCCTTGAGCGATTGCCCAAAGGTATGAGCCTTAAAATCATTGCTGATCAATCCAAATTTGTGCGCCAGGCCATAAAGAGTTTGGGGCAGGAGGTGGTGATTGGAGGAATTTTAGCAGCCCTTGTTGTTTTGCTTTTTTTAGGAAATCTTCGTGCTTCCTTAGCTGTTTTTCTATCGATTCCACTTTCCATTCTTGCTTGTTTCATCGGACTCTATGCAAAAGGAGAAGCGATCAATGCGATGACTTTGGGAGGACTGGCCCTGGCTGTCGGTCGTCTTATTGATGATTCGGTTGTGGTTCTTGAAAATATTATTCGCTATGTAGACCTCGGCAAATCTCCAAAAGAGGCTGCGTTACTAGGGACACAAGAGGTGGCCATGCCGGTTCTTGCCGCGACCGTTACTACGGTCATCGTCTTTCTTCCCGTCGTGTTTCTCACTGGCATTGGCAAGTTTCTCTTTACTCCGCTCGCTTTGAGCGTGACTTTCTCGATTCTTGCTTCCTATGTCGTTGCTATGACACTTACCCCACTTTTTTGTGCGCAGTATTTAAAGCCTCATCAATCCGCAAACCCGACTTCTCATAACAAGAACCAACTTTTTGAACAATTTGCGGTGAAGTATGAAGCAAAACTCTCCGAATGGATGAAAGAAAAAAGAAAAATTATTTTGAGGGTGGTGCTTCTCTTTTTTGTCAGTTTGTTGTTCTATCCTTTCATTGGAAAGGAGTTATTCCCAAGGGCGGATGTGGGTCATTTGACTCTTTATCTCCGAATGCCGACAGGAACACGGATTGAAAAAACAGAAACAAGAATGGGTGAAGTTGAAAAGAAATTAAAAGAACTTTTTGGGGAAAAGGCGATTGAGAGTCTGATTACCAATATCGGAGTGCTTTATGACTGGCCTGCTGCCTATACGCCTAATTCCGGGCCAGGCGATGCATTCATCGAACTTGAACTAGGAGCCCATCGTAAATACTCCGTTGAGAAGTATGCCAAGAAGATTCGCCAGATGATGAAAAAAGAATTTCCGGAGGTGGAACTGGCAGTCAATACAGGCGGCATGATCACAGCGGCATTGAATATGGGAGGAGTGTCTCCAATCAATATTCAAGTAACCGGAAAGGATATGGCGGTCTCTCGAGGTATTGCGGAACAGATTGTTGAGAAAGCAAGCAAAGTCAAAGGAGCTGTTGATATCCGCATCCAAGAGCGGTTGGATTATCCTCAGATCGAAGTGGTTTTGAATCGTGAAAAGATTGCTGCCTTAAGGTTAACGGTCGATGAGGTTGTGAAAAACATGGTCACGGCGTTTAATTCAAGCATCAGTTTCAAACCCGCCTTCTGGATTGATCCCAAAAACGGCAATCATTATTTTTTGGGAGCGCAATATCCTGAAAAGCTCATTGAAAATCTGGACACTTTAAAGAATCTTCCTTTAACGGGTCACGGGCAGTTGCAGGTGGTTCGTTTGAAAGAAATCGCTGATTTTAAAGAAACAAAAGCACCTTCCGAAATCCGTCATCTCAATATTCAGCGTCTCGTGAACGTGTTTATGAATGTTTCGGGGCGTGATGTGGGATCTGTGGCAGGAGAGATTGCTCGAAAGATTCGTAAGATTTCTGTGCCCGAAGGATACGCCATACGGCAGCGAGGGGAAATCGAATCCATGCGGGAATCCTTTAGTAGTTTAGGTGGAGGACTCATTCTTGCTGTCGTTCTCGTTTATTTGATTTTAGCGGGTCAATTCCGTTCTTTTCGTGATCCGCTTCTTATCCTCATTGCCGTGCCCTTAGGAATCATAGGTGTATTCCTGATGCTTTGGATCACTCGCACAACGCTTAACATTCAGTCTTTTATTGGAATTATTTTTATGGTGGGGATTTCCGTTTCAAACGGAATTCTTCTGATCGAGTTTGCCAATCGCTTAAAGGGACAGGGCATCAGTACAGAGGAAGCGGCCATTCAAGCTGCACGAGTCCGTTTACGTCCCATTTTAATGACGACGATTGCAGCACTATTAGGACTCTTGCCTATGGCGATTGGAATCGGTCATGGAGCAGAAACCAACGTTCCTTTGGGGCGAGCAGTCGTCGGGGGACTTCTAGCTTCCACCATCTTAACGCTGATGGTGCTTCCTCTTCTTTATGTGAGCGTGGAGAAGTGGAAGTTTTCCTCGTTTTGGAAATTGATTCCAAAGTTGTTCAACCTCATTCTGCTTTTAATTCTTTTGTCACGGAATGCATTTGCAAATGAGATTCCCGAAAAGGCACAGGAAAAATTTTTGAGCTTGGATGAAGTTATGACAGCAACGCTTCGACAAAATCCGCAAGTAATTTTTCAAAAAGCCAGAGCGCTTGAAGCCCAGGCAGATTACACGATCGCCCGAGCTGCCTTGATGCCTCAAGTCAACCTTTCGGGCATGGATAGTTTCGGGTTGGGAGGCTCTTCTCAAGCAATTGGACTTTCTGGTGTGGTTAATTCGCCCTTCCGGAGACATTGGGCAGGGGGTTTTGACGCCTCCTGGGCGCTTTTTGATTTTGGTCATACGGGATACAAGGTCAAAGCTGCCAAAAAAGAAGCGAAAGCAGCATGGGAAGAATATGAGCAGCACATTGCAGAAATCAAATTGGCTACATTCCAGACTTATGCCCAGAATGCCCTTCATTTCAAATACGTTCAATTTCTTAAAGAAAGAATCGAGAGACTTGAAAAAATCGGTGAGGAAATTGATTCCTATGTGCAGTCCGGGCTCAAATCGTCTGTGGAACTGGATTTGGCTCAGGCGACCCTTGAAGAGGTGAAAGCAAAGGAGGCTGAGGACGCAGGTCTTTTGAAAAAGCTAATCGCTCAGCTTAAAGAGTTAATGGGAGAACCCGACCGGGAAGATTTCTATTGTCAATTACCCGAATCCAATTTCTCCAACCCCGAAAACCTTTCAGTGCTTATCGCTAATGCTTTATCGAAAAGACCGGAGCTTCAATCTGCAAAACGCATTTTAGAAGCACGTCATGCAGAAGTGAAATCAGCCAGACGAGCGCATGCTCCTAAAATCGTCGGCGCATCAAGTGTGGGAGCGCTTGAGGATACGAATCCGCATGGCGCAGACCGCTGGTCGGCTAGCATTGGAATGAAAGTTCCCATTTTTGATGGTTTCAAGATGAGAGGGGGAGTGAAAAAGGCAAAAGAGCGGGAAATTGAAGCTAATGCCGAGCTTCTTTTTTGGGAAAACCGAATCAAACAGCAGGCCGCAAGCGCTTATGCAGAATGGGAAGGGGCAGAAAATGCCAGAAAGTTTTTGGAGAATCGTTACCAGTTAGCTCAAAGTGCTTATGATCTTGCTCGAAAACGATATACCGAAAAAATGGGCACTTTTATTGAATTACAGAATGCCGAATCCTCTTTGGCTCAAGCTTTTGAAGGGAAGCTAAAAGGTGAGGGAAACGCTTTTTTTGCTTATCATCAGCTCCTTATCATGAGCGCATCGGAAGATTTTCAGATTTCAGAACCCCCCAAATCAGAATCGAAATTGCGACAAGCAAGGGGCGGCATCGCAGAGTTTATCCGCAATTTTTTTTCATGGCTAGCACCTTAATCTACCTAAGTTAAACAAAAAGGAGAATTGCTACTTGGTTCCGGGTCTCTATTAGATTTTAATTGAGATTATTTTCGCTCTTTTTGTAATTAGCTGTGATGACGGTATGAATTCCGCCCCGAACAAAAAAATCGCCCGCCACTTTCATCTGCCGAGGTTTCGTTGCTTTTACCAAATCGTCTAGAATTTTGTTGGTAACGGCTTCATGAAATGCACCTTCGTTTCTATAAGACCAAAGATAAAGCTTAAGCGACTTTAATTCGACGCAAAGTTTATCTGGGACATATTCAATTCGAATTGTGGCAAAATCAGGCTGACCTGTTCGTGGGCAGAGGCAGGTAAATTCCGGGCATTCAAAATTAATGACATAATCCCGATCCGGATTTGGATTGGGAAAAGTTTCGAGTGTTTTTTGAGGTTTGGATGGCATGGGGCACATTATACATTATCGCGCTCGGACCTCAAGTCCGAGGCGATAAGTACTGGCGCATCGGCGCCGGTAGGTGTTTTAGATGTCTAAAGCAATGATCATAAGATATTATAAATAAACAACTTATAATGATATCTAACAGTTTGATCTAAGGGCTTGTTTTTAGGTGTTACCCTATGCTATAGTAATACTGTTACGCGGTGATTTGGTTGGGTCGCCCCGAAACCTGAGCGGTTTCGGGACTACCTATCCTCAAATCGGCTGGATTTGGGGATGGGTCGCTTGCTCCGCAGCCCCGTAAGGGGAAAATGTGCTAAAATACCCGAAAGAAAATCGCACGTTTTAGAGGAATAACCCGACGGTAAATCCGCCGGGTTTTTTTGTGTTCAGACAAGGTGCATATGGCACAAGACATCTCACGTTATCACAGACAATATCTGTTCAAAAAAATTGGTGAAGAAGGCCAGCGCAAGCTGGTCGCAAGCCGCATTACCATTATCGGATGCGGTGCGCTCGGCACCGTTTTGGTCAATACGCTCGCCCGCGCCGGCGTTGGTTTTATCCGCATTGTGGATCGCGATTTCATCGAACTCAATAATCTCCAAAGGCAAGTCCTCTTTGATGAAGACGACATCAAAGAAAATCTTCCGAAAGCAGTCGCCGCAGAACGCAAAGTTAAAAAGATCAACTCTTCAATTCAAGTTGAGGCGATTGTTTCGGATGTTAACTTCACCAATATTGAACGTTTCATTGAAGGCGCTGATTTGGTTTTGGATGGGACCGATAATTTTGAAACACGGTTTTTGATTAATGATGCTTGCGTCAAATTAAAAAAGCCCTGGATTTATGGCGCTGTCATTGGAAGCCATGGTCTTACGATGACGATTATTCCAAATGAGACGCCATGTTTACGCTGCGTGTTTGAATCAGCGCCCCCTCCGGAATTGACGCCGACGTGTGATACGGCAGGCATTATTGCACCTGCTTCCATGGTGATCGCTTCACTTGAAGCAACGGAAGCCATCAAGTTTTTGACGGGAAATAAAAAAGATTTGAATAAATTTCTTTACAGTTATGACGTATGGACGCATGAGACGAAATCCTTTCGGCTTGAAGGATTACGCGAAGCCACGAATTGCCCGACTTGTAAAAGTGGAAAATTTGAATTTTTAACGGGGGATCAAGCCGCCAAAACGACTACGCTTTGTGGCCGTAACGCCGTTCAGATCACGAGATCAGATCGTGTGAAACTTGATTTCAAAGAACTTGCCACGCGTTTTGAAAAAGTGGGCGAGGTTAAATTCAACCCCTTTATGTTTCAAGCTAAAATCGATGGTTACGAATTTACCATTTTTCCTGATGGACGTGCGATCATCAAAGGAACCAATGATTCCGCTCAAGCAAAGACCATTTATTCCAAGTATGTCGGAGTCTAAATGATTTACCTTGATAACGCAGCCACCTCTTTTCCAAAACCCAAACGCGTTTATGAGCGGATGAATCAATTCTTGCGTGAAGAAGCAGCCAACCCCGGCCGTTCCGGCCACAGGCTTTCGGTGGCGGCGGAAGGTCAAATCGTCCAAGCCCGCAGTCTTTTAGCCAAATTTTTTGGGGCAAAAAATTCAGAAAGAATTATTTTTACGCTTAACTGCACCGATTCTTTGAACATTGCCATCAAAGGAGCGCTTCATGATGGCGATCATGTGGTTACGACGGTGCTGGAACATAATTCTGTTTTGAGGCCGCTCAATGCGTTAGAAGCTTACGGAAAAATTACAGTTACCAAGATTCGTCCTTCCAAAGATGGTCTCATTGATCCCCAAGATGTTAAAAAAGCCTTTCAGAAAAATACAAAACTGGTTGCGATGACACATGCTTCTAATGTCATTGGTGTTGTACAACCCATTCGTGAAATTGGTCGGTTGGTTCGTGAAGCAGGTGCGCTTTTTTTGGTGGATGCGGCCCAAACAGCGGGCGCCATCTCCATAGATGTGGAACGTGATTTCGTCGATTTACTGGCTTTTCCAGGTCACAAGTCGCTTTATGGCCCTCCAGGGACGGGTGGTCTTTACGTGGGGGAGCGGGCAAAACTCATTCCTTGGCGCGAAGGAGGTACGGGTTTTGATTCTGAGTCTCGGACGCAACCTGAAACGTTGCCTTTTTTACTGGAAGGCGGAACCCCCAATTCGGTTGGGATTGTAGGTTTGAGAGAAGGAGTTGATTTTATTTTAGGAGAGGGACTTGAAAAAATCCAGGCGCATGAGCGCTCGCTCGTCAAAAAATTGCGCCAAGGATTAAAAGAAGTGCCGGGACTTAAACTTCACGGCACAGATGACGTTACTCAATCTGTAGCGCCCGTTTCTTTTGTGATCGAAGGGATTGAGCCACAAGAGTTCAGCATTGTGCTCGATCAGTCGTTCCAAATTGCAGTTCGCGCAGGCTTGCATTGCGCTCCTTTGATGCATGAGATGCTTGGAACAGCGCCTCAAGGGAGTATCCGGTTCAGCCCAGGGTATTTCAATACCTCGAATGAAATCGATCAATCCATTAAAGCAGTTCGTGAAATTCAAAGTCAAATGGCGGTGTAACGATGGATGCTGTAATTTTAACTCAAGAAGGGTTCGAGAAACTTAAAGAAAATCTTCGCTTTCTTAAATCCACCAAGCGGCTTGAGGTTGCAAAGCAACTCGAAACCGCACGTGCTCACGGAGATCTTCGTGAGAATGCAGAATATGATGCTGCAAAGGAAGCAAAAGCTCAGCTTGAATCCAGAATTCGTACACTTGAAGAAAAATTGATGCGTGCGAAAGTGGTTGATACGAAAGATGCGCCTTTCGACAAGGTTTATTTTGGTACGACGGTTGAACTCAAAAATAAAAAGACCGGGGATAAAATTATCTTTATGTTTGTAGCGGAAGATGAAGCAGATATTTCAAAGGGGAAACTCTCAATTCATTCTCCCATTGGGAAGGCACTCTTGGGTCACAAAGAAGGAGAAACCGTAGAAGTGCGTGTACCTGCCGGTATTATCCCTTACGAAATTTTAAAGATTTCTCGCTAACAGCCGACACTTTAAGTATGAGAACTTTAACGAAAAAGGTATTAAATAGTCTTATTTTAACTTCCATTTTCTGTTTTTTGTCTTCCGCTTTCTGTCAATCTCAGGTATATGCTGATATCGGAAAAGGTCCTGTTCAAAAGCTTGGAAGAGGAATTTTCTATATCGTGGCTTCCCCATTTCAAATTCCAAAGGAGATAATTCAGAAAGCTGCTGAAGCTGATCGGATTTATCTGGCAGCTTTTAAAGGCGTTGCTGAGGGCGCCGGTTCTGGCGTTTACCAGACGGGACGTCAAGTAATGGCGGGCGTTTGGGACGTTCTGACTTTTTGGACGCCTGCTGGCCGTAATTGGGGTCCTCTGTTCGAATCTATCTCTCTTTTCCCAGAAGTTTAACCTTCAGTTAGAAACTGCAGCATTTTTACTTTACTTTCCATTGGGTTCTGTGTAAAAATTGCGCAAAAGGAGGAATCTATATGAAGAAAACTATTTCAATACTTGTTATTGTTGCGTTAATTTTTGCTTTCGCGCCTTCACAAGCGTTTGCAGTCAATACGGCGAAGCATGGGAAGATAACAGGCAGAACGACAGTTGCTGGTTTGACGTCACTTTTGCTTTGGCCAGGGATTGGGCAGTATTTGAATCACAATGAAACCAAGAAGAATGTCACACACGCAATCGCTGGTATCTTTGCCCCATTTCGTCTTTGGTCAGGCTGGGATGCTTTGATTGATCGTCAAGGCGGTCGCTGGGACGGTAAGATTTAATTTAGTTCTCCAACCCTATTTGCAGGGTTGGGGTATTTTTTAAGCAGAAGCTTGGATATGACGCCAGGTTTTATACTCTAAGAAATACCTCGACCCTGCCGCTTTAACTTCACTTTGCGGTGTTACCACCGCTCCTGTAATCACACGATGAGATACTAAATGATTGGAAAAGTGTGGTAGTGGTGTGGTCAATTCAGGCAGTGAAAGAATTGCTATTGAGGCGAAGGCAAAGGAAGCAGAACATAAAAGAAGAGCAATTGTAAAAATCCAAACCTTCTTTTCTTGCCGCATAGCCTCTCCTTAATGTTGAGAGTAACCTATACCGCTATATCGACAGAGACTCAGGACTCCTTGAATACAATGGTGTAAATAGAAAAAACGCTTAAAATAAAAATCCCCACTGCCTGGCTTTCGTCCAGGGAGTGGGGATTGCCGTTTAAATAAGTTACTTTTTAATATATTTCATCCGGCCTTCAGTATGTGACGGCGCCGGAGTTGCTTGTTGATAAACAGTGGTTGGTGGAGCGTAAGCAGGCGCTGCTGCTGTTTCTGAAGTAGCAAGACAATTTTCATAGCCGCGGCTTACCGGAATTCCATTAAAGCCGGGAACCCAGAAGGTAGCAACATCGAGTACGCCGGAAGCAGCACGAAGGATTGTGCAAACCGTTCCCGTTGCGAAGCCGCCAACAGCTCCAATAAATTCAGGCTTATTCTTCTTGGCTCCCTGAACCGTTTGAACCGGAATATCGACAAAACAGGTTACCGCATTTAAAAGACCACGGCCAAGCATACCGCCTGCTTTCTCACCATATTTTGGTGATTCAGCCATCTCCCAAACATTTTTCGCCTGCGCCGTAAAGGAAAAAATAAAACAGAACAGGACGCTCAAAACAAGTGCTTTTTTCATAATGCTATCTCCTTGAACGTTAGTTGGTTTGTGGTATAAGTTTATAAAAATACCGAACGGCACTATTATAAATTTTAACAGCTGGAAATCAAGTGATTTCCTAAGTGCTGTTCCTAGGGTTTCAAAACGATTTTACCGAAGTTTTTCCGGTCCAACATTCGCCTTTGGGCTTCTTTAGCTTCTGATAGAGGGAAGGTGGTATCAAGAACCGGTTTTACACGCCCTGTTTCAAGCAGTTTGATAGCCTCATTTAATTCCGCACGCCCACCCATGTAACAACCCATGATCGAATACTGCCGGACAAAAAGGAACCGAAGATCTATCTGTGCTGCCCCACCGCTCGTAACCCCGCAGGTGACGAGGCGCCCTTTTTTGGATAAAGCAGCAAGGCTTTTTGAAAACGTCTCTGTGCCAATGTGTTCCAAGACAACTTCCACGCCTCGCTCTTGAGTAAGTTCGCGAGTCCTTCTGGCAAAGTCTGCTTTTTTATAATTAATGACATAATCAGCCCCAAGATTTTTCGCAAGCTTTTCTTTTTCATCACTTCCAACCGTAGTAATCACTTGCGCGCCAAGCGATTTTGCGACTTGAATGCCTGCACTACCGACTCCTGAACCAGCAGCATGAATCAAAATCGTTTCACCCTTTTTAAGTTGTGCCCGCGTGACCAGCATATGCCAAGCGGTCAGAAAAACAAGCGGACAGGCCGCCCATTCTTCCCATGAATAACGATTGGAAATAGGAATGAGATTTTCGGCAGGAACTTTTACAAATTCGGCGTAACCACCATCTACTTGAAAGCCGATGATTTTATAGTCATTGCAAAGCGAATCCCATCCCGATTGACACCATTCACAATGACCACAGGAAATTCCAGGGGCAACAATGACACGGGCTCCTGTCGCAATATCTTTTACGTTTGCACCTACTTTTTCGACTTCACCCGAGATGTCACAACCAAGGATATGAGGAAGGGGGATTTTGACACCAGACATTCCTTGACGGGTCCAGATATCGAGGCGATTTAAGGCGCAGGCTTTTACGCGAACGAGTACTTCATTTGACCCGATTTTGGGTTCCGGGACTTCCGTACAAATTAACCGATCAATGTCGCCATGTCCTTTAAAGATGACCGTGCGCATCGTTAATGGATCTTATAAGCAACCCCAACCCCATCTCGAATGGGGAGGAGGGTTGAAATAAAATTACAGTCATTGAAAAGTTTTTGATTAAATTCTTTTATCGCTTGCGTCGAACGATCGCCCTCCTTTTCAAGCACTTGGCCAAACCAAAGGAGATTATCTGCGATGAGAAGGCCGCCCAAATTAAGTTTTGTTTTCGCAAGTTCAAGGGCTTTTGGATAAGACTCTTTATCGAGGTCAATAAAAATAATATCAAAGCTTTCATGTATTTTCTTGAGAATCTCAACGGCATCACCGACGTGAAACCTAGCTTTGTGAGCCAGATTCCCTTGAAGGAAGTAGCGTTTCGCCAATTCCGAATTTTTTTCGGATTGATCCGTAAGATGAACCACCCCATCTTCTGGAAGCGCTAAGGCAAACCAAAAGGCAGAGTAACCGAAGCCGGAACCCATTTCAAAAACGTTTTTTGCTGAAGTCAATTTGGTAAATTGATAGAGAAGCCTTCCCACCAAAGGCCCTACCAGCGGGAAGTTAATTTTGTTGCCGAGTTCGTCCATTTCAATCAAAAGCGGATCTTCTACGGGATAAAGATTTTGAATGTAACGTTCAATTTCTGGAGAGGTAATTAATGTTTCCATCGGAGCGAAATTATAGCACCAGCCAGTTAAATTTAGTACTATATTCAAGGTTAAGCCATGGACAATAAAGAAATCGCACAGGTTTTAGAAGAGATCGCGGAACTATTGGAAATTAAGGGCGAAAATCCCTTCAAGATTCGCGCTTACCATAATGGGGCCCGCATTGTGGAAGGCATGAGCCAGGATATTGCCGACTATGTGGAAAAGGATGCCCTGCAGCAAATCAAAGGAATCGGTGTAGGGCTTGCTGAAAAAATTAAAGAGCTGGTTAAAACAGGAAAGTGTAAGTACCATCATGAACTTAAAAAGTTGCTTCCCGCCGGAATCTTAGATCTTCTTGGAATTCCGGGACTTGGCCCGAAACGCGCGAAGGTCCTCTACGAAAAACTGAAAATCAAAAGTGTTGCCGAACTGGAAAATGCCTGCCAGAAAAACCGTTTGCTCAAACTCGAAGGGTTCGGCGAGAAATCCCAATCGAAAATTCTGGGAGCAATCAAACATCATAAAAAAACAGAAGGCTATTTTCTTATTTCTCAAGCTGTTGATGAAAGCGAGAAATTTCTTAAGTTCCTCAAAAAATCTAAGGAAATCATCCGAATCGAAGTTGCCGGAAGTCTGAGACGTCACAAAGAAATTGTTCACGATATCGATATTTTGATCAGCACAAAAAAATCTAAGCCCATCCACGAAGCGTTTACGAATTATCCTTCGGTTGATCAAGTGCTCGCCAAAGGCGATACCAAATCAAGCGTCATTTTAAAATCCGGCATCCAAGCAGATCTTCGTACGGTAACCGATCAGGAATTTCCGTACGCCCTTTATTATTTTACGGGAAGCAAGGAACATAACGTCGCAACACGAACACTTGCAAAACGGATGGGGCTTAAAATCAGCGAGTACGGAATTTTTAAAGGGAAGCGCTTAATTCCTTGCAAAGATGAAGCGAATATTTTTAAAGTGCTAGGGCTTCATTATGTGCCGCCCGAACTACGTGAAAACTCGGGTGAAATTGAAGCCGCTAAAAAAGGAAAGCTCCCAAAATTAATTGAAGTAGAAGATGTGAAAGGCATTTTCCATGTCCATTCGACTTATAGTGACGGAGTTGCGTCCCTTGAGGATATGGTTCGCCGCGCAGAAGAGCTCGGTTATGAATACGTGGGAATTTCGGATCATTCCAAAACCGCTGTTTATGCCAACGGGCTTTCGGAAGAGCGGGTTAAGAAGCAGCATAAAGAACTTGATCGACTTCAGAAAAAATACAAAAAGATCAAAATCTTCCGCGGGACCGAATCCGATATTTTAGGAGACGGGTCTTTGGATTATTCGGATAAGTTTCTCGATTCATTTGATTTTGTGATTGGTTCCATTCATTCAAGATTTAATATGTCTGAGAAAGAAATGACCAAACGCATTTGCAGCGCGATGGAGCATCCTCGGATGACATTTTGGGGCCATCCCACAGGCCGCTTGCTCCTTGGGCGAGCCGGATATGCGATTGATTATGATGCCATTTTTGAAACAGCTAAGAAACATGGTGTAACGATTGAAATCAATGCGAATCCTCATCGTTTGGATTTGGATTGGCGGGTATGTCAAAGACCAAAAGCTCTTGGAATTAAATTAAGCATTCATCCCGACGCGCATAGCGTGGATGGTTTAAGCGACGTCGTGTTTGGGATAGGAATTGCCCGAAAAGGTTGGCTTGAAAAACACGATGTACTCAATACGATGTCCGTTTCTGAGATGGAAAAGTTTTTGGAGTACAGAAAAAAATGATTGCTGAGAGTTTAGAATCTAAAAAGAAACGCGCTTTGGAAATTATCAAGGGCCTCGAGAAAAAATTCCCGGAGGCACAGATTGAACTTAATTTCCAAAATCCAATCCAGCTTGTTGTAGCCACTATTCTTTCTGCACAATGTACGGATAAAAGAGTGAATATGGTGACGCCCGCTCTTTTCAAAAAGTATAAAACCGAAAAAGATTTTGCTAATGCAAATGTTAAAACATTCGAAAAGGAAATTCATTCAACAGGGTTTTATCGTGCAAAGACAAAGAACATTATTGGATGTATGAAAGGGATTATTAAACATTTTGGAGGGAAGGTGCCGAACCGGATGGAAGATTTAATTACCCTCCCTGGAATTGGCCGTAAAACCGCTAATGTTGTTTTAGGTAATATTTTTGGAATTCCGGGCCTTGTAGTGGATACACACATGAGACGAATTGCTAATCGCCTTGGGCTTACCAATAAACAAGACCCCGGAAAAATCGAATTTGAGTTGAATGAAATCGTTCCCAAAAAAGATTGGACCTTATTTTCCCATTTGATTATTTGGCATGGGCGGAGAACTTGCTTTGCCAGAAAACCAAAATGTACCGATTGCATTGTTAACACGCTTTGTCCTTCCCGCGAAGATATCAAAGAAGTTTCCGTTGGCCTTGTTAAAAAGATCAAAGTTGCTTCATAAAATGATGATCACAAAAGATTGCATTAAGACTTTGGCTAAAGAAACTGGTTTCCATGCTTGCGGAATTACACTTCCAAAACCTATTCCGGAAGCTGAGGAAGCTTTGAAACGTTGGAGCAAAGAGGGTAAACACGGCGAGATGAAATATCTTGAAAACTATGAGGCGCGTCGCGGTCAATTTCAAGAAAGCTTTGGAAGGGCAAAAAGCATTATCGTCCTTGGCATTAATTATTTTTCAAAATCAGGCCCAAAATCCAACAGAACATTAACCGGCCGTGTTGCACGTTATGCTTGGGGTAAAGATTATCACAAGGTGATCGCAAAAAGATTGGAAATGCTTAAAGAAAAAATAAAATCGGAAGCGGGCCGTGAAGTTTATTTTGAATCAGCAGTTGATACAAAACCATTATTGGAACGGGCCTTAGCACAAAAAGCGGGACTTGGTTTTATTGGAAAGCAAACTCAACTTTTATCGCTTCAGTTCGGGCCTTGGCTTTTTCTTTCGGAATTAATCACGGATTTAGAACTTGAACCTGATGAACCTTTTTCCGGAAGTTGCGGAACGTGCCGTCTTTGCATTGATGAATGCCCAACCGAAGCCATTGAAGAAACAGGTCATATTGATGCAAGAAAATGTATTGCCTATTTAACCATTGAACACAAAACGGAAATTCCGTTGGAGCTTCGTCGAAAAATTGGGAATTGGGTATTTGGTTGCGATGAATGTTTGAACGTGTGCCCTTATACCGCGAAGCAAAAAGAAACGGAATGGAACGACCTTACCGCAGAATCAGGCTTTGGTTCTGAGCTTGATCTTTTGAAATTATTTGAGATTAAGAGTAACAGTGAGTACGAGAAGAAATTTCGAGAAAGCCCAATTTCCCGCGCTAACCGAAAACAACTTTTACGGAATGTTTGTGTTGTTTTAGGTAATTCCGGATCGGTTGAAGCGCTGCCCGTACTTGAAAAAGCTATGCACGATTCCTCTTCATTGGTTCAGGAGCATGCCCGGTGGGCCGTTAATCAAATCAATAAAAAATTGCCTCAGTCTATATCGTAAATCATTGTAATTAAATAACTTATGAGCCAATTAAACCTTTCTATCTCTTTAAACGTCTAAAAGGTGAAATTAAACCGAGACGACTTAAGGAGGGTTTAAAGATGAAGATGAACATTAAAATTACACTGATTATTGCTTGTTTCATGGCCAGCTTCGCTACTTACGGTTTAGCGGAAGACACTTCACCAACCGGTCAAACAGTTCAGGAAAAAATCGCTCAACTGAAAGCCCTCCGAGAAGAAAATCCAGAAGCGTTTCGTGAAGAACTCAAGAAACACAGAGAAGAAGTTCGCGGAAGACTTCAAAAGCTTCGTGATGAAAATCCGGAGAAGTTTAAGGAAATTGCTGAAAGAAGGCGAGGTCGTTTCCGCGAAAGGCTTGAGCATCTTCGCCAGGAAAATCCAGAGCACTTTAAGCAATTAACGGAAAAGCATCGTGAACGACTGGAACAGCGAGCCGAGTATTTTAAAACTCATGACCCCGAAAAGTACGGACGCTTCATGCAGAAACGGATTGAGAAGCTTGCTGATCTAAAAGAACGTAATCCCGAGCGGTTTAATCATTTTCTTGAGAATCACCCTCATTTCCGCGAACGGGTCGAAACCGCTTCTCCTGAAATGCGGCAGCAAATATTCAACCGATCGGAGAATGTCCGAGATAAACGAGAAAATTTACGCAACCGATCTAACAAAGATGGTTCTCAATCTCATCGATTAAGACGAGTGATACACGGCGGTCTTCGGAGGGGAAGAAGATAATACATGGAAATACCCGCTCTTTCTGATGAAGCATTAGTTGCGAGGGCCCGGCAGGGAAATCGTGACGCCTTTGGTGCGCTTGTGCTCCGGCATCAAACTCAGGCGGTTCTTATTGCACAAAGTATTCTTAGGAATCTAGAACTTGCCAAAGATGCTTCACAAAATGCATTTGCAAAAGCGTATTTGGGATTAGGCCGTTTTCGTGAAGACGCAAAATTTAAAACATGGCTTTTTAGAATTGTGATGAATGAAGCAAAAGATGTTTACCGAAAGGAAAAATCTCGCGGGCTTTTTAAATTTTGGTCACCTCGCGAAACAGAAGAGAGTGAAGAAGAATCTATTTTAGAAACGATTCCATCAAGCGGTCCGTCTCCACGGGAAGCATTTGAGACTCAAGAAATTAGAACGCGATTAGAGAAGGCTATTAATGAACTTCCGACACGAGAACGCGAAGTTTTTATCTTACGATATTTAAACGGCCTAGCGCTTTCTGAAGTTGCTGAGACGCTTGGCATAGCACTCGGAACAGTAAAGGCGCACTTGGCACACGGGACAGAAAAATTGAGAACGATATTGGCTCCCGAAAAAATGGGAATTCAAGCCAGCAGTACTTTAAGGGGGTGATGGTCATGGATCAAGAAAAGTTAACTCCGGAACTTGAAAAACTTATCAGTAAAGTGAAACTTAAAGAGCCTCCACGAGAAATGATGACAAATTATCTTTCAGAGGTGAACACGAAAATTGATCAGGGAATTAGAAGTTCTCATTTTGGGTTTCCCCAGGTTACAGGTTTTTTTGTCATTGGGTTGACTCTGGCAGGGGTGCTTTATTTTTTCCTAATGCACCCTGCAGCACACGTTAAGGAAGTATCGGTAGAAAAGAATATTGCGGATCGCAGCCAAGAAGTTACATCGCCGATCACCTCTTATATCCAAACTTCAACAGCGCCCGTTTCTCAGAAATCTTTGACCCTTGAAGAAGAAATGGCCGTTCTTGAGGCTTTTGGAGATGAGTTTTCGGATGAATCAGTTGGTTTATTTGGTGACGACGAGGCCCTTGAAGAATTGACCGTGCTTGACGAAGTCGAGCTTTCGCCTGGATTTGGGAATCAAGCTTCTGGTGTTTAATTTCCCCCGACATCATTTTTTTGTAGACAGCCCTTCAATCAAGCGTTAACCTGATAGGGATGAAAGGGAGAGCTTATTTTTAAGAGAGGCTCTTCCTAAAGCTTTTTCTGTCATTTCCGATAAACTAGTTAACAAAACTGACATCTGACAAGGGAGGGGCCAATGAAAAAGGTATTTGTCTTGGCGGTCGCAATACTTGTAGCGTTTATGCCGCTCAGCTTCGCCAACTCGGTTTGTGATGAAGTGAATTCTTCTTCATATATGAAGGCAGCTGGAGCAAAGCTTGTCCGAGGCGTAGGGAACGTAGCATTGTCCTGGGTCGAGGTCTTCAGAGAGCCAATCATTAATACAAACAAGTGGGAGGGAGTTGGGCGAGGTTTTTGGCAGGCGGGTGTTCGTGCTGTCACCGGCGCTGTTGAAGCGGTCACATTTTTTATTCCCGGCGTTCATGTCCCCCAACCTAATCCTTCATGTCCAACCGATCTTGTGAATGTTGAGAAAAGCCAAACAACCACAGCTTGATCTAAAATAGGGAGGTTTTTGATGAAAAAGGTACTGGTTTTAGTGATGGCAATGTTGGTGGCATATGCCCCAATGAGCTTTGCGTTATGTCAGATATGTACTGCGGCAGATTCAAATGACTACGCAAAGGCTGCGGCAGGTAAGCTTGGCCGCGGTATCGCGAACGCTGCTTTTGGCTGGGTGGAACTCTTCAGACAGCCGGCAATCAATGCGAATCCATGGGAAGGAGTCGGAAAAGGGATTGTTGACACAATCGGAAGAACAGGTTCTGGAATTTTAGAGGCCGCTACATTCATTATTCCTAGCGCTAAGATTCCTCTTCCAAATCCAACTTGCCCGTTTGAAATGTTAGGTTCAGAAAAAGCTAAAGCATAAAAAGTTAAAATAATTGTTTTAAATGAAAAAAGGCGCTCTCTCGTCGAGATAGCGCCTTTTTCTTTTCGCTTGATTTTTTCTCGCCTGAGATTATGCTAACTTCAAAGATTCAACTAACGAACAAGTAAGTGGAGAGGTGTATATGATTAAAAAAATCTTATTTGGTATTATTTTTGTCATCGTTTTTTTAATTTTAATTGCGGGTGGCGCTGTTTTAACCGTTAATTTCTGGCTCCCTTCTGCGATGGCTTTTGGTATTCATCAGGTCACCGGTTTTCCTACCGCCATTCAAAAAGCAAATCTGGATTTAGCAGGTTCTAAGTTTGGCGTTTATGGAATTGAAATTAAGAATCCTGGTGGTTTTCCAAAAGGCAATTTTGTTTCCATTCCTGAAATCTATGTCGATTTTGATTTTCAGGCTTTTCTCAAAAATCAAAGGATTCATATCCGAGAGCTTCGGTTGAATGTTGCGGAAGTCGGAATCGTTAAAAAATCGAACGGAGAATCAAATATTTCTCGCTTGAGTTCGGTCAATAAAGGAACAGCCGAAGCATCAAAACAAAAAGAAAAAGTTGAGAAAGCAAAATCTCCTCAAGAGCTTAGATTTTTTGTGGATACTTTAATACTTACCATCCGTCTTGTTCGGTTCCAAGATCAAACCAGTTCTTTGGTTGGCGAGAGAAATATTGATTTGCGTATTGATCAAGAAGTGGTTCATGGTCTTTCAAGCCCGGCCGATATCGTTCGATTGGTTGTCGTGCGCATTATTTACAAAGCTGCTCTCGGAAATTTGGGTGTCCCCGTGGATTTCTTGAAAGGACAGCTGGATGCTTCACTTGCCAAAGGACAACAACTTGCTCTTCAGAGTACCGCTTTGGCTGAGCATTTCGGAACTCAAGCATTTGATGAAGGCGAGCATCTCCTCAAGCAGGCAAGTCAACAACTACCTGTTTCCAACGTGGGAGTTGACAAGGCGGTTAGTGAGACTAGAGCAAAAGCAAAAAGTCTTTTTGGCGGTGCTTCTCATTTGTTAAAAAATACAGCAGAGTCGTTTGAAGAAAAAGCCAAATCAACAACTTCTTCCAATTAATTCGGCGTCTGATTCGATAGCATCCGACCCGCACAGATAAATTCAATTATTTGTGCGGGTTTTGTTTTAGAGGTGGATTAGCAACATGGCCAAAAATAAAGTGACAATCGGTTTGATCCAGATGAAGGTTACGTCTTCGCCGGAAGCAAATCTTGAAAAAGCAGTTCAAAAAGTCCGCGAAGCGGCAAAGAAAGGCGCTCAAATTATTTTGCTCCAGGAACTTTTTAGAACGCGTTATTTCCCACAAACCAAAAACATCCGTTATTTTAAATGGGCAGAATATATTCCAGGCCCTACAACGCAAGCATTTAGCCAATTAGCCCGCAAATTAAAGGTTGCCGTAATCGTTCCTGTTTTCGAAAAGCATTCCGCAAAGGTTTGTTACAATACGGCCGTTGTTATTAATGCAGATGGTGAATTGGTTGGGAAGTACCGAAAAATGCATCTGCCCAATGATCCTTGTTTTTATGAACAATTTTATTTTTCGAAAGGGAATCTTGGATTTAGGAGTTTTAAAACAAAATTTGGAAGAATCGGGGTCTTGATCTGTTGGGATCAATGGTTTCCCGAGGCTGCCCGTCTGGCGGCATTATCAGGAGCGCAGATTTTATTTTATCCGTCATCGATCGGCTACTTTTCAGATCAACCCAAAAAAATACGGATTGAAGAAAGGAACGCTTGGGAAACAATTCAACGTTCGCATGCCATAGCCAATGGAATTTATGTAGCTGTGGTCAACCGCGTAGGACATGAAGGCCAACTCACTTTTTGGGGAAATTCTTTTGTGGCCGGTCCTTTTGGTGAGATGATTGCTCAAGCGAGCGGAAGCCGGGAAGAAATTCTGATAGCTGAATGCGATTTGTCAAAAATTGAAAGAATCCGTAAAGTTTGGCCATTTCTTAAGGAACGGAGAATTGATGCCTATCACGCTTTAACTAATCGGTTCAGATGAAACAAAAGAATTTAAAAGCTAGTCCGAAACTTTATTCGAGCGCTCTGGGTTATCGGATGCCGGCCGAATGGGAACCACACAAAGCCACGTGGCTTGCTTGGCCTCATGATTTGGAAACCTGGCCTGATCAGCTTGCGGAAGTTGAAGATACTTACGTTCAAATCATCGAGCAACTTTATAGAGGTGAAGAAATTCATATTTTGGTGGAAGACGGAAAAACAGAAGACTATGTTTTTGGAAAACTGGGTCAACAAGGGATTATAAAAAACGTTTTTCTGCACCAAATTAAAACTGACAGTATTTGGATTCGGGATTACGGCCCGATTTTTTTAGTTGGAAAGTCCGGTGAATTAGCACTTACAAACTGGGAATTTAATGCGTGGGGCAGGAAGTACGATTCCTATGAATCCGACAACGGCGTTCCAGAAGCACTTTCGTCCATTGTGAAAGCGCAAGAGTTTAAAACCAACATTATTTTAGAGGGCGGATCCGTTGACGTAAATGGTCTTGGAACTTGCATGATAACTGAACAATGTCTTTTGAATCCAAATCGGAACAAAGATTTAAACCGCCAGAAAATCGAACAATGTTTGAAGGATTTTTTGGGCGTACGCCATTTCATTTGGCTTGGCGGAGGAATTGCCGGTGACGACACGGACGGACATATTGATGATGTTGCACGTTTTGTAGATCCTCGAACGGTTGTTACTTGCACTGAAGAAGGTAGTCGAGATGAAAATTTCAAAGTTCTTAGGGAAAATTTGCGATGCCTTTCTAAATCCGTTGATCAAGACGGAAATTCTCTGAATGTGGTAAATCTTCCCATGCCTGAAAAAGTGGAAGCAAACGGAATGAGGTTTCCAGCAAGTTACGCCAATTTTTATATTGCCAATAAGTGTGTTTTAGTTCCGATCTTTAGGGATAAAAACGATACAAAAGCTCTTGGAATTTTGAAGGACTTATTTCCCGGCCGAAACGTGATTGGTATCCCGGCCATTCCTTTGATTTATGGCCAAGGCGCTATTCACTGCATTACCCAACAAGAACCTATTCATGAAACTTAGAAAATTACCTATCCGCATTGTTGAGTTGATCCAATATTTACTATTTCGTCTGTTTTGCCTTGTGCTTAATATCCTTCCATTTTCCTGGGCGATGGCATTAGGAAAGTTAGGGGGACGTCTTCTTTATCACATTCTTGGAAGGTATCGGAGGGTAGCGTTTGAGAATTTGAATTTTGCGTTTCGTGGCGACAGGACGGAAGCGGAAATTAAACAAATTGCAAAACAATCATTTGAAAATTTGGGTTACTTTGCAATTGAATTTATTCGGATCCCAAGAATCTTAAAAAATATAAAGAAATACGTCATAATTAAAAATGATGAGTCTGTTTTTAAGGCACTCGAAGCTGGAAACGGAGTGATTTTAATTGTTTCTCATTTCGGAAATTGGGAATGGATGGGATTTGCGGCAGGGGAGTGGGCAAGAGAGGGGTGTTTTAAAATCAATGCGGTAGCACGTGTTCTTGGGAATTTATTTATTTATCGCTATGTGGTTAGAAAACTTCGTGGAGCAACGGGACTTAAAACAATTGATAAAAAAGGCGCTGCACGTGAAGTGATGAAGCTGCTTGATCAAAATGAAGTCGTTTGTATTTTAATTGATCAGCATGAGCGTTACGGCAGTGTTCCCGTTCCTTATTTTGGGCGCCAAGCCTGGACAACAAGTTTACCTGCCGTCATGGCTCTGAAAAGAGGAGCAGCTGTTATCCCTGTTTTTTCTTTCCGTGAGAAAAATGAACCAACAGTGATTAAACTTGCCGAACCGTTTCCGATTATAAAAACTGGCGATTATGAACGGGATTTGATTGAAAATACTACGCAATATATTAAGACCATTGAAGAAGTAGTGAGGAAACGGCCTGGCGATTGGCTTTGGATGCATGCCCGGTGGCGGAGTTCCCGTACCGCAAAAGTGAGATAATATGAGACTTCAAAGTTTTCTTTCTCAGGCAGGGATTTCGAGCCGCAGAAGCGTCGTTGAAGAATTAGAAGCTGGAAAGGTGAAGGTAAATGGCGAAGTGGTCCGCATCCCGTCTTATCCGATTTTTCCAGGAAAAGATCATGTGACCTATTTAGAGCAGGAAGTGTCGCTTTCTGCCGCAAAGAAGTTATATTTCATTTTCAATAAACCAAGAGGTGTGATCACGACTGCCGAAGACACACACGGACGGAAAACCGTTTTGGATTATTTCAAAAATATTAAGGCAAGGCTTTATCCGGTCGGGAGACTTGATCAAGACACGACAGGCTTATTACTGATTACTAATGATGGAGATCTTGCTCATAAGTTAATGCACCCGAGTTATGGCGTCCAGAAAGTTTATGAAGCAGTGATCGATAAAGAAATTTCGAAAGAAGAAATAAAACAACTCGAGCAAGGTATTGTCATTGAGGGAGAAAAAACTGCGCCTTGCAAAATGAAGACTTTAAGCGCGCAAGATGGGAAAAGCAAAGTCGAAGTTATACTTCATGAAGGCCGCAAACGCCAAATTCGAAATATGTTTCAGGCCATCGGGATTAAAGTAATTCACTTGCACAGGAAACGTTACGGCCCGCTCAATTTAAAAGGGTTAACGCCAGGGAAAAGCCGTCTGTTGACCAGCGAAGAACTTAATATGCTTCTGAAAACAGTTTCTGGGAAACCTACAAGAGGAGGAAATCGTGGAAGAGAAGACAGTTTCTCAATCAAAAGTGGAGATGAGCCATCTCATGATGCCCCAGCACGCGAACCTAGCGGGAACGGTGTACGGCGGCGCCATTCTTTCCATCGCAGATAGCGCAGCTTATGTGTGTGCCGCTCGTCATGCAGGACCGCGCTGCGTGACTGTTTCGGTGGATCAAGTGGATTTCAGAGAACCCATTCGAATTGGAGAGCTCGTTACGTTTAAAGCCTCAATTAATTATGTGGGTCGAACCTCCATGGAAATTGGAATTCGAATTGAAGCTGAAGATTTACAAACAGGTAAGAAACGGCACACAAATTCCTGTTACTTTACAATGGTGGCACTGGATAATTCAGGGAAACCTGTGCCTGTTCCTCGTTTGATTTGTGAAACGAAAGATGAGAAAAGAAGATTTAAAGAAGGTCAAATCCGGAGAGAACACGCAAAAGAACTTACCGAGAAACGAAAAAAAGCAGGTCTTTAATTATTCTTCGAATAAGAAACGTAAGCTTCAGGCCCTTCCCACACGACCACTTCTGCTAACTCCGATTTTTGTCTTACCTCGGTTTTATTGAGTTCGTTGAAGAACCATTTAGCGATATTTTCTGAGGTGGGATTGATTTTATCAAACGGCGGGACTTCATTAATATAACGATGGTCAAATTTGCTCGCTAAATTACGAATTGTTTTTTCAACGTCAACGTAATCAATTCCGATATCTTCGTGGTCTAGCTTTTTACATTTGAACTTGGCTTCTACTTTCCAAGAATGGCCGTGCAAGGGCTCGGGCGAGCCTTTGTATTCTCTTAAATTGTGCGCCGCCTCGAAGCGGGCTTCTACTCGAATAATAAACTGTTCTGCCATTGAGCGCTCCTAGACAAATTAGAGGACGTATTGTATAGTATTTACCTTTCGTCTTCAAATAATAGGTCATTCTATTACGCATAATTGTGAAAGGAGCTAAGTGATGTTAGAGGTTACACTTACAGATCAAAATTTCAAGACTGAGGTTTTGGATTCAAAACTTCCCGTTTTGGTAGATTTTTGGGCGGAGTGGTGCGGCCCTTGCCGAATGGTAGCGCCCGTGGTTGAGAAGATTGCGAAAGAATATGCGGGAAAGCTTAAAGTAGGAAAAGTGAATGTAGATGATAATTCAGAAACTCCTCAAAAATATGGGATTCAAGGAATCCCGACTTTGATTTTATTTAAAAACGGCCAGGTTGCGAATCAAATGGTTGGTTTTCAATCTGAAGATAAATTAAAAAGCACAATCAATTCAGTTTTGAGCTGATTTTAAGAACGTGGAAACGTTAGCGGGATATCAATTGCCGGTTTTAGGAACGAACGGCTACCCGCTTCAAGATGGAGCTGTGTATGGCCCGATTCATTCCCGACGCTTCGGCCACTCACTTGGAATTAATCCGCTGCCTGTTTCCTACAAGTTTTGTGACTTTGATTGTGTATATTGTCAATACGGTTGGACGCCGCGTTCTGGTAATTCCGCCAAAAAAACAGATGAGAAATTAAAACCTATTGCACAGCTTCTTTCCGAAATTAAATCTTCTTTCGAGGAAATGGCACTTAAGAAAATTCCTGTTGATGTCATTACCATTGCTGGAAATGGAGAGCCCACGCTTTATCCTGATTTCTTGAAATTGGTTAAAGGCCTTTTGGAATTGCGCAATCAATATTATCCAAAAGCAAATATTGGAATTTTATCCGATTCTTCGCAGTGCCATCGGCCTGAAATTAAAGAAGCGCTTGAGATGCTGGATGACCGTTGCATGAAGTTAGACGCGGGAGATCCCGAGACAATTGAGAAGATTAACAAACCCATTGGCGGTTTTAATCTTAAAAGAACGCTTGAAGCGCTCAAAAATCTCAGGGATGTTACCATTCAAAGTTTATTTGTTCAGGGAAGTTTCGATAATACCCAGCCTGATCAAATTGATCATTGGGTTAAAGCTGTAGCTTTCGTAAAACCTAAAGCGGTGCAGGTCTATACCCTTGATCGTCCACCAGCAGATAGTGGAATTAAAACAGTTCCCATGACGCGGCTTAATGAAATTGCTAAATTGTGCCAGAGTAAAACTGGTATTTTGACCGAAGTGTTTGATTAACTAAAATGCGTCTACTTGATTTGGAGGAATTAAGAAATGAGCGTTAAGATCACGCAGGGAAAATTCAAAGGACTTATGGCTTTATCTAATTCAAAGGGAGTAATTGCCGCAGCGGCTATGGATCAACGCGGCTCACTTCAAAAATCAATCGCGAAAGCAAAGGGAGTGGATTCGAAGCAAATTACGCGGGAACAAATGGAAGAGTTTAAAGTTGCTGTTTCCAAAGCATTAACTCCGCATGCAACTGCCATTTTGCTCGATCCGGAATTTGGAATTCCTGCGGTGAAAGCTCGTGCCAAAAACGCAGGTGTACTTTTGGCCTACGAAAAAACAGGCTACGATGCCGATAAGCCCGGCCGTCTTCCCGATTTGCTTGATTTGGAATCCGTAGCGCGCCTTAAGGCTAAAGGGGCTGATGCCATTAAAATTCTTCTTTACTACACACCGGATGAAAAAAAGGAAATAAATGATCTCAAACATGCCTGGGTAGAACGAATTGGGGCGGAGTGTGTTGCACATGACATTCCTTTCTTTTTGGAATTCGTCGGGTACGATCCTGCCGGTGGAGACGAAAAGGGGATTGAATATGCCAAACGCAAGCCTCACATTGTCACAGAAAGCATGCGTGAATTTTCAAAACCCCAGTATTATGTTGATATTTTAAAAGTTGAGGTTCCGGTTAACATGGCGTTTGTTGAAGGTTCCAAAGCGAACAAAACAGGGCAAGTTGCTTACAAGCGCGAAGAAGCGAAAAATCTTTTCCGGAAAGCCGCCGATGTTGCTACGAAACCGTTTATTTATTTAAGCGCAGGAGTGGATGATGATGTATTCCGCGAAACATTGGAGCTTGCCATTGAAGCTGGCACCAATTGGGCCGGAGTGCTTTGCGGCCGCGCCACTTGGAAAGAAGGCGTCCCTATTTATGGCAAAGAAGGAATTAAGGCGCTTGAAAAATGGCTGCTTGATCGAGGCGTGAAGAACATTCAGGCCTTGAATCAAGTGATTGATCGCGGCGCTCATGCGTGGTGGGATAAATACGGCGGGCGGGATAAAATCGAAGTAATTCACACTAAAGAAACAGTCTGCTGTTAGACGGCTCAATGAAAAAACGAAAGCTCGGCCGTACAGGCCTTCAAGTTTCCGAGCTGGGTTTTGGATGTTGGGCGATCGGTGGTACAAGTTACGGAGCCACTGACGATCGCGAGTCTTTAAAAGCGCTTGCCTATGCATTTGATCAGGGAATTAATTTTTTCGATACCGCAGACACATACGGCCATGGCCATAGCGAAGAATTAGTCGGCGAGACTTTTAAAGAAAGTTCAAAACGGCTCCAGGTGATTGTCGCTTCTAAAGTGGGTTGGGATTTTTACCATGGCGGAAGCAAAAAGAATTTTGATCCGGAATATATCCGATTTGCTTGCGGCGAATCACTGAAACGGCTCAAAACGGATTTCATCGATCTTTATCAGCTCCACAATCCAAGGCTTGAGATGATTGAAGGGGGAAGTGTTTTTAAAGTCCTCGCTGAGCTTAAGAAAGAGGGGAAAATCCGTCATTGGGGTGTTTCGATTCATTTGGCCAAAGAAGGCGCAGCCATGATTCAAAACGGAACTTCAGAAACGATTCAAGCGATTTACAACATGATTGACCAGAGAATTAAATACGAACTTATGCCTCTTTGTGAGGAACATGATATTGGGTTGATTGCTCGAGAACCGCTTTACTGTGGACTTCTGAGCGATAAGTACAACCCTGAAACGAAATTCTCAAAGGATGACCACAGGAATCGTTGGATGAAGGATAAATATTTAGCAGACCTTGAGAAGATCAATCGAATTAAAAGCGCTTTTGATCAAAGCAAAGTTTCCTTAAAACAAGCAGCGATTGAATTTATCCTTCATGAAAAAGCAGTTTCGGTTGTGATTCCAGGAATGAAAACCGTGTCGCATGTTCAAGATCATCTTCAGGCTGTTCGTGCGCCTAAATTAACTTTTGATGAAATCAGCCGAGTTCATAAGTTGTATCAAGAAGATGAATTATTTCAAACAGGATTTTTCCGCAATTAACATGGAAAATATGAAATCAGAAACGTCTGAAGCTGTATCTCAAATGCCTGGTGGGAAAACGTCGGTTGTTAATTTTGCGGGCATTGTTAAAAAGTTAAACGAAGATACAAGCGCTGAAGCCGAACAATGGTTCCGAAAAGGGCGGACGGTTTCGTTGGTTGTTGTATTTTGGAAAATGGTTCAACAATTTGTAACCGTTTATTTCGTCAAAGGTTCTTTGCGGTATGGTTACATGGGGTTTATGTCGGCGGTGAACAGTTCGCTTTATCAATTAATCAGTTATACTAAATATTGGGAATTAAAAGAACGAGAGAGGGGGAACATGTGAATAAATTTTGGATTCAACAAACAATCAGGATTTTTCTTTTTGCAGTAGTTTTAGGTACGGTCTGCTTTTCGTGTGCTTTTGCCGAAACAAGTTCTTACAAGTCTGAGACGGGTAAGATTGATCCCGCCGAAATTCAGAAAGCGCTGACTCAAGCTGGGTTCTACAGAGGAACCATTGACGGTGTTATCGGAAAAAAGACCCGTGCTGCACTCCGCGAATTTCAAACCAAACATGACCTTACTGCCGATGGGGTTTGTGGTCCTAAGACTTGGGAGAAACTGAAGACCTATTTGGAAGAAGCGACGGAAATGGATTCCACCCAGGATTCACTCAGCCCCGCCGTAGATGAGGGTCTCAGTACTAGTAGCAGTCCTGCTCCTGAGCCAGAACCTAGCCCGGAAAATACGAGCGACGAATTAAAACAGAAATTGGTTTCTTAAGCGTCCCTGATAGCTCTTCTTCCTATCATGAAAACGCCGCCGCGGTCCTTATACCAGGTTTCTGCCGGCGGAGTTGTTTTTAAAAAATTCAGTTCCGGAGTTCGGCTTTGTTTAATCGGAAGGCGAAAAAACGGCAGAATTATTTGGTGTTTGCCCAAAGGTCATATTGAAAAAGGGGAAAAGCTTTCTGCGACCGCCCTTCGTGAAATCAGAGAAGAAACCGGAATTTCAGGGTCTATTTTTTCTTCGCTCGGGTTTATTAAGTACCGCTTTTTCGATTTGGAAAGTAAAAAGATCATATTTAAGACCGTCCATTTTTTTCTCGTAAACTTCCTGAAAGGAAAACTGAGTGATCACGATGGCGAGGTGGAATACGCTCGCTGGTTTCAGATTCCTGAAGCGCTTAAGTGTGTGGAGTACAAGGGCGAATATAACGTGTTAAGCAAAGCGGTGAAAAAGCTTAGGCGATTAAAATTAGCATGAGCCAAAAACGGTATTTTCTCTTCGATCTAATTCGTTCCGTCGTTAGATGGTTTTTGGTTGGGGTAGTGACGTTCATTTTATTTTTCCCAATTTTAGCTGCTTTTTTGGTTTTGTTCCTGCTTGATCGAGACCGAAAACAGATCCATCCGTTGGTTTCAATTTGGGCCAAGGCTGTTTTAGTCGTTTGTCCTTTGATGCACGTTCGTTTAGAAGGAACCCATCATTTAAAACCAAATGCGACATATGTTTTAATTGCGAATCATCAAAGTATTGCGGATGTCATTGCTGTTTTGCATTTGTCCCATCCTTTTAAGTTTATTGCTAAACGGGATCTTTTTTGGATTCCTTTTTTCGGATGGGGCCTTTGGCTTGCAGGTTACATTCCATTGATTCGGGGTAACCAGAAAAGCGGAAAAGAGGCACTTCAGAAGACAGCTGATTATCTTAAACGTGGTGTTTCGGTGCTCTTTTTCCCAGAGGGAACGAGAAGTCGTGATGGAGAGCTTCAAGCTTTTAAAGTTGGCGCTTTCAAACTTTCTTCTGAACTTAATATTCCTGTTGTTTCGATTGTAATTCATGGAACGCGGGATTTGATTCCAAAAGGAAGCCGGTTGCTTCAGCGCCGGGTTGAAGTGACCGTTAAAATAGAAGCGCCACAGCAGCCGTTTGGCAAAGACAATGGTTCGATCGATCAATTTTGCGAGAAAGTACGTTTGGATATGATCGATTCTTTGCGTGAGCTCCGGTCTCGTGCAAAACCAGCCGAAACAGTTTTGGTTTAATTTTTTATGAGGATAAATCCATGAAACGAGTTGTTATTGTTCCGGATGGAGTTGGCGATTGGCCGCTTAAAGAACTAGGGAACAAAACTCCACTTGAAGTAGCTAAGAAACCTAATTTGGATAGTTTATCTAAAAATTATATTTTAGGAACGCTCAAAACCTGTCCGGACGGAATGTATCCGGGGAGCGATGTGTGCGGGCTTTCCTTGATGGGCTATGATCCAAAAATTTGTTATACGGGAAGAGCGCCGCTTGAAGCCGCCAATATTGGAATTGTGCTTAAAAGTGGTGAGTTGGCATTTCGGTGTAATTTAGTGAATGAAGAAAAAGGAATTTTGACCGACTATTCAGCAGATCATATCTCAACTGAAGAGGCGGATATCTTGGTCAAGGAGCTTCAAAAAAAACTGGATAGTAGCTTAATCTCATTTCATGCGGGGAAAATGTACCGCCACATTATGCTTTACAAACGTGCCGGCGATCTTGAAGTTCAAACCGACCAGCCGCATGATTTTCAAGGGAATGTTTATGAGAAACATTGGCCGACAGGAAAAGGCGCTGAAATTCTCATCGATCTAACCCAGAAATCTAAAAAGATACTTAATGATCATCCCGTCAACCAAAAGCGCCTCAAAGAGGGGAAGAAACCTGCCAATATGATTTGGCTTTGGGGTGGAGGCCCGGCACCCAAGCTTGAGTCTTTTGAGAAAAAATATGGAATTTCAGGCGGTGTGATTTCAGCGGTGGATCTTTTAAATGGGCTCGGCCGCTATCTCGGCTGGGAAATTATCACCGTTCCGGGCGCCACGGGTTATTTTGATACCGATTACGCAGCTAAAGGCCGTTACGCCATTGAAGCATTGAAAAGACTTGATCTTGTTTTTGTCCATGTGGAAGCGACTGATGAAGCGGGCCACACCGGGAATGCCAAAGAAAAAATTCGTGCGATTGAAAATTTGGATCAACACATCGCAGGCCCGATCATTAGCTACCTTAAAAAAGAAAAGGAATGGCGGATCTACGTGGCACCGGACCACTACACACCCACTGTTAAGAAAACGCACGTTGCCGAACCCGTTCCGTTTATTTTTGCGGGTTCAGATTTGCACTGTCAACGTTCCGAACGCCCTTACACAGAGCTTGATTCAAAAGCCGCCGGTATTGTATTGGATCGGGGTTATGAACTGATGCTCAGGCTCGTCAAAGGTTGGCGGCACTATGGCTAACTATAGTGCAGCACTCGTAAGGGTGGCACATTATGGTTGATTGGAAAGAGATTAGGCGCGATTTTCCAATCGCAAAGCGTTTTACTTACCTTGATCATGCCTCTGCATCGCCGATACCAACGCCAGTTCATGAAGCCATTCTCCGTTACTACAATGAGCTAGGTGGTTTCGCTGATTTTTCCTGGAATCGGTGGATTGCTCGACGCGAAGAAGTAAGGCAGAAAGTTGCTCAGTTTATTCATGCCGAACCCGAAGAAATCACGTTTACAAGCAGCACTTCCCACGGAATGAATTTGATCGCCGAGTTAATTGCGCGAAAAGGTAATGTGCTCACGAACGCCTTGGAATTTCCAGCCACAACCGTTCCTTGGATTCATCGACGGTCGAAACTTCAATTCTTGAAGCCCGATCATGGAATTATTTCGGTTGGTCAATTTAAACGAAATTTGACTGTTCGCGTCAAAACGATATTGACGAGTTTCGTTCAATTCCAAAACGGATTCCGTCAGGATCTTGAAGCCATTGGCCGTATCAAAGGAAATCGCTTTTTTGTGGTCAACGCTACTCAGGGGTTTGGTTATTTACCCATTGATGTGAAGCGTTCCAAAATTGATTTCCTCGTCACGAATAGTTACAAGTGGTTGATGGCAGGTTATGGCGGCGGGATTCTCTACATGAACCGGAAATGGATTCGGCGTTTTAAACCAAGTTCGGCTGGATGGAGAAGCGTTCCTCACCCTGAAGTATTTGATAATCGGCACGCTCCTTTGAAGTCTGACGCTTCCCGATATGAGTACGGATGCCCGCCGTTTCCGCATATTTTTGCTATTGGAGCTGCCATTGATTATCTTTCAGGAATCGGGTTTTCAAATGTCTGGAAAAGGATTTATTCACTCACCAATTTTTTAATTGATCAGTTGAAGAAGTCTAATTTCAAGATTCTTTCTCCGCTCGAACCATCCTTTCGATCGGGAATTGTTGTTTTTGATGTCAAGAATCCTCAAAAATTGACGAATCAACTCTTAACCAGGCGAATTTATGTTTCACCAAGAGGCGGCGGTATTCGGGTAGCGCCTCATATTTATAATACCGAAGAAGATATTCTCGCATTCATCAAAGTTCTAAAAGAGGAAATTAAGCGAGTATGATTTTGTTTTTGTCAGTTGGTATAGTAATCGTTCTTCTCCTTTGGGCTTTTTTCGTAGAACCGAATTGGCCTCGTTTAAGACGGGTAACCATCCGTGGCCAGAAAAAGATCAGAAAACCTATTACCATTCTCCATCTCTCAGATATTCATTTTGTAAAAGAGGAGGGATCAAAGCGCAGCTTTTTCCAAAAACTTTCGATGCTGAACCCAGACCTTATTTTTCTGACCGGTGACATCATTGATAACGATGAAGGAATTGCAACCGCTGCGCGTGTTTTGTCAGGCCTTCGGGCCCGTTACGGTACGTTTTTAGTTTTAGGAAACCATGACTATTATGATTATCGAACCATTGACAACCTTCGTTATCATGTAGGACTCGGAAAAACGGCGATTCATCGCAACAATGTTCCTCGATTTGTTTCTGAAATGAAGCGGGTTGGTGTCCATGTTTTGGTGAATGAATCGGCCAAGCTCCAAGTCCACGGAACTCAGGTGCTGATTAGCGGTACCGATGACCCCGTCACTCAGAAGATTGATTTTGAACGCGCGCTTCACAATCTGAGCCCGGAAACGCTCAATATTTTGTTGATTCATCAACTAGATGGTCTTCTTAAATTGTCGCACCATGGCGTGGATTTAGTTTTTTCAGGACATACACACGGAGGACAAATTCGAATTCCGTTTTTAGGCCCTGTTGTATGCGATACAAAATTACCGCGCCGCTATGTCGAAGGGCTTCACACGTATCAAGATATGACCATTTTTGTTTCGCGCGGGATGGGAGCGGGACGGACTTTATTTCCGCGCTTTGCGTGCAGGCCCGAAGCCATTTTTTTTGAGATACAGCCCTGATCTTGATTGAATTTTTTTGGAAATCAGGACTGCACTTAAAATGACAAAGTATTTTAAGTAAGTGCCGCCTTGACTTTGAGTGTCTCGTAGTGTACCCTTCAAAAAGATAAGGAGTGGATTTGTATTGCTATGAAAAATAAAAAGAAGCCGAAAAGCTCTAAATCTAAATCCGAAGCGAAATCCCATTTGGGCATTTTAACCGAAAGGGAAGTCGAAGTGGTTCATAGACAAATTCGCAATAATTCTTTGGCGATAGATCACTGCATTGAAGTCATTGACCTTTTGGTGAATAAAGAACGGTGTCCCAAAGATGCCAATACGCTGGCTTGGTTGAGAGAGCGGCTCAGCGTTGCAGTTGCTGAGAATGACACGTTTAGAAAAGTGATTTGGCGTCATACGCAATTGGTTCAAAGCCAGATGCCTTACGATGGAGATTCAGAAGCAGCCGCATTCTTAATTAGTCAAATCAAATCCCGCGAACGCGCTTTAATTGCTCAGATGGCGATGAAATAAGATGGCTGAAGAAAAAGAAAAACAGCAAAAACCAGCCGAAGAGCAAGAAAAAGCTGCTGAAAAAAAGCAGGAAGCCAAACCAAAAGCAGAAGAGAAGGTTGAAGCTAAGACAGAAGCCAAAACAGAACCAAAGCCTGCCGAAGTTGCTCCTGAGAAGAAAAGAAGAAAGATCTCGCAAATGACGCTTCAAGAAGTCGAAGCAGAGATCAAAACAGTTCAAGAAAAAATGGGTGGGTTTCAATCCCATTTCGCCCAAGACCTGTTGGCCCGCAAGAAAGTCCTCGCAGAATCCTCCAAGCGCTCTTAGCGCATGGACAGCCTTGCCTCACTCGAAAAGAGAATCCCTCAATGCCGCAAGTGTCCGCGTCTTGTTCGTTATCTCTCAGAAATTAATAAAAAGTTTCCCACTTATTGGTGCCGTCCCGTTCCGGGTTTTGGAGATCCCAAAGCTCAAATCCTTTTAATCGGACTTGCCCCCGGCCGTTTCGGTTCCAATCGAACGGGGCGAATGTTCACGGGAGATGCTTCCGGAGACTTTTTGTATCCTGTCCTTTACGAAGTTGGTCTTGCCACGAAGCCGAAAGCGATCGCCATTGACGATGGTTTGAAACTCAAAAATGCTTTTATCACCGCAGTCGCTCGTTGCGCTCCACCCCAAAATAAACCCAAGCCAGAAGAAATCAAAAATTGTCGCCCTTATCTGGAAGAGGAATTGAAACTGTTTTCAAATTTGAAAGTTGTTGTAGCGCTCGGGAAAATTGCCCAAGATGAATATTTACGGATTCGGCTGAAAGAAGAAGGCGGTAGATTGAAGGATTTTCCGTTTCGCCACGGTACAGTTTACCGTTTTAAAAAGGAACCACGGGTTTTAATCGATACTTATCATCCAAGCCGACAAAATACCAATTCCGGGAAGTTAACAATGGTAATGTTTTTGGATATTTTTAAACGAGCAGTTCGTTTGGCGAAAAGCTTGAATTAAGATTGAGGCTGGCCGTCTGTAGCGCCGGTAACGGTAGTTCCTTGAGCAGGTTGCGCTGCAACCGAGTTAACGGGTTGGAGCGTTTCTGGCTGGATTAAATTTTGGTTTGGAAGAAGGATAAAGCCATGTTTCTTTTTGCGTTCTTCCGCTTCCTTTTTCTTGCGTTCTTGCTGGATGCGTCTTTCTTCGGCTCTCTGCTTTATGAAATCAGCGATCATAGAAAGAGGATCATATTTTTGTTTCAGCGAAATGCCACTTTGCGTAATAGGTGAAGCATTAGGTGAAGCATCTTGCGTATTTGGATTGGCATTGTTGATTAGAAATGCTTGCTGCGAGACAGGTGTAAGATCGGTCAGCATGAGACGTTTGTTGTCATTCACAACTTTTTTAGGTTTTGTTACATCAGTCGATTCTTCTTTAACTGTTTTCATAACGGTCGGTTTTGGTGTAGGCGGAACAACTGAAACAGGAGTTTGTTCGAGACCAGCAAAATTATCATGAATAACAGTTTCTTGTTTTTGTGCTGAAGAGGTTTCGGCCTGAACCTGACTCTGGACCGAAGCCGTAGACGTTTCAGAATAAACATGTATCCCAGTCGCGTCTTCGACTGTTAGGGTTTTAATTTGAAGCATGCTCCACGTATATTCGATGCGTATCGTTTTGTCCGGAAACTGGATGCTTGTGATGTGATGATCTGCATCGGTTGTAACATGGTAATAGGCGATGGGAAGGGGAGGACTAATAGGAGTTTCATCAAAGTAAAAGTGGTTTGGGTTATTAGGATAAATCGGAATTTCTGACCGACTTTCTGTGTTATAAGCAAGCATATCAAGTAACGTTAGATATATACGAAGACTCGTTAATTTTCCTTCTTTTGCATACTCAATCAATTGGTTTAATCTGCCCTCAGTATCGTACATAATGCCCTCCGTCCATTCTTGAGCTGAATTTTGTGAGAAGCTAACCGTATTATAAGCGGCAATGAGAGTTCCTTCCTGTTTTGCCATGTCATACATCTGTCGCCGAATCTGTCTTCGGTCTGGCAATAAGTTCGGTCGTGTTGATGCATCTCCCATCCAGTCAAGTGCGTACCCCATTGCCTGCTTGAAAGCAAAAAATTTATACCTTGCCGTCGGATCAAAGACAAATTTTACATAATTTCCAGTCCCAGTCAGTAATTGATATTTAACGGCGACAGGGGAGACTGGAGATCGTTCTACAAATGTACCAAATCGATAAATGAGCAGTTTTGGATACGTGAATACCCAATCACGCCAGAGTTTGCTTATGGGCGTCCCGTCGGGATCTATGGTTTCTGCATCGATTAAAATTCTGTACACTCGCAAAGTTTCTTTCTCATATGTATCAAGATCTAATTTTGCTGCCACGTCATTTAACAAGTCTTCATTGTTACCTAGGATGATAACAATTGCTTGGTAATAATCCCAGAACCACAGCGGTTCTCCGTACTGTGGTTGTCCAAAAGCTGTTTTGAACTTGTTTTTAAAATCACTAACTTGCTCAAAAGGCTTAAGCCAGCCTCGAATAACAGCATCTCTGATAGAACTGGAATCCGGCAAAAACGAGGTTTTATCCAACATGATAGACGCAAGTGTCTGCACATAACTGGTGACATCAATAGCGCCGGGGTTAGAATAAAAGTCATCTCGTGTCAAGATTTGAAAAACCAAACGGGCGATTTTCATATTTGCGTCTTCAGAAATTCCATCGGCCATAAAAAGATCCAAGAGCTTTAGAGAAACATTTCTTGCTACGTCAAAATTAGGATCTGTCAGAAGGCGGTTCTCGAAAAAGGCGAAAGCCTCATTAATATAATTCTTAGCGGTCTCTCTTGGGTCAATCATGGGAGGAAACTCAGGCTCCGCCGGATAGGTCAGCTGCGGGAATTGATCGCTTAAGGCTTTAAGCTCATCTAAGGTTTTTGCACCTACTACTTGATCCTTGTAAGCGGAAAGGGCACCTAAATAACCTTCCAACATAGTAATCTGAGTATTAAGAGGCTGAAGGGTGGTATAGGAAGTTTGATCGATAAATCGATTCATCAATGAATCAAAATTATTCGGCTGATTGGGATCCAGATAACTTTCGAGTCTGGAGGTAAGGTCTCCTAAGGCTTTCTTCGTTTCTTCACTCAAGCCTTCCTGAGTAAGGAGCCCTTTTAATGTATTCAATAACTTGCTCATGACACTTTTCAATACTTCACTATCAGAGTGGATGCCGTTGATTTCCTTAGCAAGCTCCACTTTCGCTTCTTCAAGTTTCACCTTTAAATCCTCAATTAACTTTTTCGCATTTGCAACTTCAGAGTCGATTTTGGTGAGGAGAGCAGCTCTCAGTATCTCAATTTCAGAATGTGCTGCTTCTACTTTCAAGGCCTGAACGAGAAGGTTTTCAAGATTAGAGAAGGTTACTAAGACACTGGTTCCATCTGGAAGTACGATATTGGCCTGATAGATTGGAACATCCGTCGGCGCAAAGGTTTCTGCCGGTATAATATTCTGAATGGTAGAAAGCGGGTTCCCATTCGCATCCGTGCGGGTGATGGAAAGTTGGATTTGTTCCATGCCAGCCTCTTGAACACATAGGGCACCGGAGCCATCGCCGCTACAACTAATGGGTCCTGGCACCGTAACCACTTGGTAATTAAAGGTACTCTTAACAATTACCTTTCCATCTTTGTCATAATCAGTCACAGACTGGAAACGAGGCGTAAGAGGAGAAGCATCAACATCAATTGGCATTGGAGTGAGATATTGAGTAGTCATTTCAACATCCCTTGACGCCACAGCTCCTTGAGAGTCGTCATAGTAAACGATATGAGCCCCAATCACATTGGAAGCATCATCATATTTGAAGGAAATGTCTTTAATCAAGCGAGTGGCATACGCTGGACATACTGGACCTGTGCAGACCGGACCTTCCGAGACTTTAACCGAATGAAGACGGTTGTCACCTGTTCTCGGTAATTCAGGGATTCCTACAAGGCCATCTTCTATATAATTCAGTTCAAAGTGATTTGCACCGATATTAAAGCTGCCGGAATTTAGATAATATGAAGGATTTGAATATAGACATGGATATCCATTTAGACACGAGACTCCCATTGCGAAATCAAAGCTCCCCAACTGATAATCAATCTCTTGAGGGAGCTTGTGATTTCCCAAGAGATCTACTAAATACACAAGATCGGCTTGATTTGGAAGTGCAACCGAAGGATCAATCGTAATCTTTGCTGTAAGATTCTTCCGGTCGACTTCTATCTTGATAAGACCTTGTTGAATTAAGTTATATACGGCAGCCCCACTTAATCCAAAGCTATTTACCAGATCCTTCGTGACCATCTTTACGGCCTGGTACTGGCTTTGCTCATCCCGCGCTTTCTCAAGGAGCGGCATTGCCTCTTGCATATATTCTTTCGCCAACCCCCTTGGGTCACTCATGGGAGGAAACATAGGCACAGAAGGTACTATGGGCTGAGGGAATTGATCGCTTAAGGCTTTAAGGTCTTCTAAGGTTTTTGCACCGGCCACTTGATCCTTGTAAGCGGAAAGTCCGCTTAAGTAGCCTTCCAACCCTATGATTTGGAGATTGATGGGGTAAAGGGTGGTGTAAGAAGTTTGGTCGGTAAAGCGCGCCATCAATGAATCAAAGTTATCCGGTTGATTAGGATCCAAATAATTGGTGATCTTGGAAGATAAATCTGTAATCGCTTTTCTGGTTTCATCGCTTAAACCTTCCTGATTCAGAAGATTCTTTAACGCATCCCGCCAAGCGGACATTTGATTCTTCACTTCCGTTGCATCCGAACGCATAGCGTCCAAGTCCTTGGCTAGTTGCGCCTTCGCGGCTTCAAGCTGGGTTTTGAGCTCCTCCAGTTTCTTTTGGGTCGTTTGGATTGCGGTATCTGTTTTGGTCAAGAGCCCAGTTCTAACAAGAGATATTGCATTTTTGATGTACTCCCTAGCTGGTTCTCGTGGGTCTCTGTAAAATGGAGCAGGGGGTGGTATTGGATATCGGTCAGGATACGTATGCCCAGAAACCGTCTCAAGGGCCTTAAGCTCTTCTAAGGTGTTAGCATTCACTACCTTCATTCTGTGCTCTGAATACAACTGAAGCATGGCAACTTTTAATTGAATGTTTGCGTAAGTATTGCGCAAGGTTATATAGGTAAGCCACGCAATATAACCCTCCGCGAGTTTCTCAAGTCCATTTGAGTTATTAGGATTTAGGTTTCCTTCAATCCTAGAAGATAAATCCGAAATCGCTTTTCTAGTTTCATCACTTGAACCTTCTTGCTCGAGAAGGTTCTTCAACGCGGTCAGCGAAACCGACAGTTGATTCTTTATTTCTTTTACATCAGAACGTATGGCGTCCAAATCTTCGGCCAATTGAATCTTTCCTGCTTCAAGCTCCGCTTTAAGTTCTTCCAGTCTTTTTTGTAACTCCTGCACCTCAGCATCCATTTTGGCCAAGATTTTTGTCCTGAGTTGTTCGATTGGACTGTTCGGATTTTGAATCGTGATGCGTTTGAAATTAATATTGGCATCCCCGTTTTCATTGGGAGTCCACATATCGTTATACCAAATGAAATCAAGCCGATGAGCGCCCGCTTCAATTCCAGAAAGAGTAACATTACCCGTCATCTCTTGGGTGTCGCTTGCGGGGACATTGACAACGCCGACTTGCTTGCCGTCAACGAATACGACAATGTAAAAGTTGGTGTAACCTGAAGGAAGATGCCAATCAGTCCGATTCGTAAAAGCTGGCATATTGGCGTTGTTTATGGCGGTTACGGCAAAGTTATAATCTCCTTGATCTTTGAAATCGACAAAATAAGTGAGCGGATCGTTATCTCCAGCTCCTGCCGCATAAAGGCCGTCACCATTAATTACCCAGCGGGTGGTATTGAAATGGGTAAGGCTTGAAGCTCCCGTTAAAACTGTCTGAGAGCCGTCTCCTGAAATGGGAATAGAGACTTGAATTCCGTAATGCCATTCGTTATTGATTGACATTCTGACACCGCCAGCGTTAATCAATTGGATAGTACAAGGACCATCACCAACTGCAGGGCATTGAGTGACAGAATATTTGAGACGGTAGTGTTCTCTGGGAGGATTGGCGTAATCAGCAAGGTGTTCGATTTCTTCTAGCGTAACCTGCTCGAATTTAAGGTCAGGACGGCTTTCAAGCAATACATGAAATCCTTCCGCCCGGAAGGCTTGTTCAGCGCTTGCACTTTGCGCGTTTTTAGCAATCCAGTCCATGAGTCCTTCATGGCCTTTCACAGCAGCTGTATGATAGTGATGGCCATCCGAGTCTGCTATGGAGTAGAAAACATCACCGCTGCAACCTCCGTTAATTGAAAGTTGACAGATGACGCGTGATTCATACAAAAAGATATCTTTAACATCGACCCCCTCAAGATGAGCCAGCGCTTCTTGGAAGGTTTTGAAACCTGTAACGGGAGGCTGGGATTCCAATTTCAAGGCTTCGCCCAAGAGTTCTTCAAGAGTCTTAAAAGTCACTAGATGTTGTACGTCATTTGAGTCACTGGGAAGAACAACGTAGGCGTGATCTGCTGAAATTTTGACAATTTCAGAAAGCGGATTTCCATTGGCATCGGTGCGGGTAATGTTATCAAGAATAAATTTTGGGGTGGGGCAAGGCGCGAATCCATACCAGCCACATTCTGGAATAGAAGCGAGCAATTCGTAACGATATCCAAATTCACTTTTCACGATTACTTTCCCATCTTTGTCAAAATCAGTAACCAATTGGACATGGAGGTTACCATCTTCCATTTTGGCGAAGGTAACATCGCGGGAAGTAACATCCCCTTGAGAGTCATCATGGTAAACGATGTGAGCTCCAATAACATAGGAAGGATAATATGTAAAGAAAATGTCTTTTATCAAACGTGTTGCAAAAGCAGGGCACACTGGACCTGTACAGATTGGGCCTTCCGAGATATTAACTGAATGAAGGCGGTTATCTCCAACATATTGCCAACCAGCAGGACGGTCAGGAGGGGGCATCGAAGGATCGCCCGGATCACCCGATTCCGTATAATTTAAAGCAAAAGATTTACCGTCGACATTAAAATTACCTGATGCTAAATAATAGATAGGTGTAGGCGCGGTTGGATGACAATCGACCGCTCCTTCGGCACATACAAGCAAGTAATTAGGAATGACACTTCCTAATTGATAATTGATATCACCGGGAAGTTTGTACATTCCGAGGGGATCGATGAGATTGAGCGCTCCCTCTGGAAGTTGAACGCTCGGATCAATCGTGACTTTGGCTTTGAGATTGTTAAGGTCCACGTTGATTTTGATGAGACCGCGTTTCATTAAATCCGTAAGTGTTTCCTTGTTGAAGCCAAAGGTATTCATGAGATCATTCACAACAACCGTCCGGATTGCTTGAACTTGTGGGTTGTTTACTCTTCGTTCCACTCTTAAGGCCTTACGGAGAAGATCTTCCAAGTTCCTAAACCAGACTTGCACTTTTGATCCGTCGTTTAATTTAATCGTAGCCTTATGGGCGGCAACGTTCGTAATGTCCGAAATGGGAAATCCATCGGCATCAGTGCGGATAATTCGGAAAAGAAAAACCTGGCGAGAGGGGCTGCAAACTTCTCCAGGAACGCAAGTTGAATCCAAGCTGAGATATTCGAACTCACTTTTCACCAAAAGCTTTCCATCTTTATCGTAGTCCACCACAGTTTGAATGTGATTTTGACCATCCGCCATTTTTGTAATCTCAACGTCGCGGGAATTAATTCTGCCTTGGGAGCCATCATGATAAACAATGTGAGCCGTGATTGAGTCACGCCATTTCATTTCGTAAATTGGTTGTTGCCAAAAATCAATCTTATTTTGTACCTCAGGCGAGGTTTGATTGAGTACCCACCCACCAATTGGATACACCTTGACTGGCCATGGCTCTGGAAGTGGGTAAGGCTTCGGAAATCCAAAGTTGTATTCGTATGTAATTTCCTTAACGAGTTTTCCTGTTGGGCAAGGGGCGGTGATACAAACAATCCGTGGATCGCCATCGTAAATTTTAACTGACTGCAGGCGATTGTCTCCTCCCAACCTTACAAATGGCGCGTCATCGGTTGGGTGTGTGAGATAATCCAACTCAAAGTGTCGTTCACCAATCTGAAACGATCCGCGTTCTAATTGATAAATGGTAGGAGGGCACCATCCGCCGCCGCCATCAACCCCAATAAAACATGGAGCCATGATTTGATTAGGACTCTGTCCTAGCTGATAGATTATCTTTCCAGGAAGTTTGTTGGATCCGAGAAGGTCTGTTAAATTTAAAGCTCCATCAGGAAGCTTTACGCTTGGATCAATATGAACTGTGATTTGTAAACTCTTAAAATCGACCTCAAATTTGATGAGGCCTTTCTTGATTAGATCATCCAACATTTCCCTGGTAAAACCAAAACTGTTAATTAAATCGTTTACAGCCATTTCTTTCGCTGCTGTAGAGAAATGGTCTTCTGGTGAAACCGGAGGAGGTAGTTCAATAATAGCCGTGGGTGGGTCGACGCAATAGGATGTTAAACACGATTCTTGTGGAGGTTCAATGGGTTGAATCGGCATTGGTACCGGCTCAATCACAACAGGATTTGGCGTGGGCACAACCTCTGTAGCAATAGATAAAGTATTTCCTGAGGAAAACGCGGCAGTGGGATCCTGCGGCACTGGCTGAACTATTTGGGTTTGAACAGGTTGGGTTGCTGATACAGTCGGAGTAGGCACACCCGTCTGGTTATTAACGAGTTCTGAGGCTGAAACAAGAGGAACTTGAATTAATGTAAGTGAGAATAAAATTGCTGTAACTAAAGAAACGAATCTCGTCTGCTTCAGGTTTCTGAATTGGGTTAAGTTAATTGAATTCATGTTAGTTTTAGTTTCCTCATCTTTTCCATTTCGCTTTGCTCGTGGATGATTTTGAGCACTTTAAAGGCCCAAGAAATTTGAGGCATCGAAACATCATGAGAATCGATACTCTTTTGCGTTGCCTTCCTTGCTTGTCTTTCGTGTCCTAAATTCCATCGGTTCATTTTTTCATCTACCTCAATCATCCATTCGCTGAGTCGCATGTGTTTCATATTTGCAACTTCCTTTGTTCTTGAGAAAAGCCTAACCCATGAACTTTAAAAGTCGAAAGAAATTCAACCCAGCGGTCGAAGATCTACCATGAGCGGTTGTTTTAAGGGGTTAGGCGGTAAGTCATTGGGAGGCAATAAGTTATTGCACTATCCGCCCTTGACAAATGAGGCGAAAGAGGGTATTTTTTAGGGAGAGGTTTGAATATGACACTTTTACGAACAATAGTATTTGCAGTTTTATGGTATGCGATTTCAAGCGGTTTCTGTCTTTATGCCGATGAAACAGCGCCTATTCAGTCGGGAGATCACAATACCACTCCTGAAAAACCGGCACTCACCTCAGCGGATGTTCTTTCCGGCAGTCAAGAAGCAATGGTCCAGCAAGCCACTGAAATGGCGGTAAACAATCTAAACCAAAACCAATCTGCTGTTTCTCTCGATTCTTCATATCAGGCAGAATCAACCAGGGATTTGGCCGATTCCATTAATGAACGCCTGAATTCACCGTCAGAAGTGCGAGGCGGCCTGAAACATGAAGCGAAAGAAGAACCAGCAAAAACCACTTCACAAAAATCTGAAGAAACTTCTGCCCTTCCGACTCATTCCGAAATTACGAACTACAGTCCAGCATTTTTTAATAAATCTGATTCCGATACTTTTAATTCATCCAGGAAAACACCGAAAGAAATTGAAAACCTTTTAGATTTTATTGCTAAAAGCGGGACTTCCATTAGTCCCATAGATTCAGATAAGATGCCAGAGAATCGGTCATGGGTTGAGGCATTTGATTTGAAACTCCTCCAAATAGAAGCAGAAAGAAATAGAATGGAAGCAAGGCTAAATGATCAGAAAAAAGATGAAGACGTGATCGTTTTGGATACAATTAACTTTACCGAACAAATTCGGGGCATTCATCAGCTCTTAAATCCTCCGGCGCGGCTTCATCCGTGGCTCAAGTGGTTGCTTTACTCAAACCGGACGACGCCTCAAATGCTAGAGCTTTATTATTCTGCTTTGAGGGAAAGGGACCGGATTTACATGCTTGCGACCAAAGCCAATGGGAAATTAAAGATTCGTTACCGCGGAAGAATTATGGACGTACCTATTTTTGTTTGGCCGGAACAAGCGCAAGGCCTTTACGAGCTTGTGATGATGAAGCGCCAAGGTGTGAGCGAAATGAAGGTTGGAACCTCAAATTCTCCTCCGGCTTTAAATCGACCTCCCTCCTGATATGAAATTGTCCTGCCCGAAGATTTTTAAATCTTTCAATTTTATCTTTTCGTTGTTCCTCATTCTCTTTGCGAGCTTTCTTTTTCTTGCGCCGCGATCCGCTTTTGCAGTAACAAAAGAAGAAGCGCTTTCTAAATATGAGCGCGTTATTGTTAAATCCAATCAAATGAGTATCTACGGCTATGATCTGAAGGACGTCGCGTTTAAGCTGAAGCGGATGACAGAAGTCCTTTTAAAAAACCGGTTTGATGAAGCGGACAAATTGCTCGATGATATTGCGCAAGAATTAGAAATTATTCAAACAAAGGGGCCGGAACAAATGCGCCGTGAGAAAAAACTTGTGTGGCTTGAAATTTTTGGAGATTTTGTTCAAGAGCTGGCACTGTTTGGCGTAATCACTTTTTTTCTTATTCGGTTTTCTTTCTTGAAAAAAAGCATGTTTCTCAAGAAACCAAATCGAAATCAACACTTGAAATTAGTGTTTGCATTTTGTTTTGCTTCAGCATTCGGCGCCTTATTGGGATTAATTCGATACGGCCAGTCGTCTTGGTCTTTTGTTGATTTACAGATTTTATTTGTCGGAATCAGCGGTCTTACAGGCGGATTTTGGGTGGGTCTGATTGTAGGTCTTGTGAATAGCTTGTTTCGCTTACTCATTGCCCGAGGAATTAATCTCGCTATGACACTGCCCGCTTTAGCAGGTCTTTTAGCGGGTGTATTTCATTTCTTGAATTCAAGGCGGCCCTTTAAGCCGGTAGACATTCTTGGGGCAGGTTTCGGAATCGGTCTTTTGCATAGTCTTTTTACCTATATTCCAATGTACCGTTATCTGTCGTTCATTCCTTTTCTGATCTCTGTCTGTTCTCTTACGATTGCTGAAAGCGGAATTATTTTTCTTTTCTTCGTCCTATGTTGGCAAATTTTGAAGGAAGAAAAGCGAAAACAGACAGAGCGGGAATTGCTCAGGACTCGCCTTAATTTTTTGAGGGCTCAAATCAATCCCCATTTCTTATTCAACGCCTTAAATACGATTGTAGCGGTTTGCGGCCAGGAAGGGGCGAACCGTGCGAGACGCCTCATCGTTCAACTTTCAACATTTTTTCGCCGTATTACAAAGGAAGAAGGGGATTTTGTCCCCCTTCAAGAAGAACTGGATTATTTGGATGCTTACTTAAGCATTGAACAAGCTCGATTTGGCGAGCGGCTTCAAGTGGAGAAAAAAATTCAGTTGTCCGAAAGCGGACTTCAAACCTTAGTCCCAATTTTAGTTTTGCAGCCCATCGTAGAAAATGCGGTGAAACATGGCCTTTCCCAAAAAACAGAAGGCGGTAAGATCATCATTCGAGCGGAAGAAGAGGATGCGAAAGTTCGGATTGATATTGAAGATACTGGGGTTGGAATGAGCGAAGAAGTCCGCCAAGGAATTTTGGGGCAGAACGGTCGGAATTTAAAAGAGATCAATTCCGATCATGCAGGTGTCGGCCTTAAAAATATTCGAGAACGCATGAACAATTTGTTTGGCGGCAAGTTCGAAATGTCGATTACAAGCATTCCCAATCAAGGCACCACGGTTTCTATTACACTTCCTAAATCTGCGTGACATGATTCGAACATTTATCGTAGATGACGAAACGCTTGCCCGTGAGGAATTAAAACGATTCCTCAAGGAGGAAAAGGACTTTGAAGTAATCGGTGAGGCTCAAGATGGCGAAGCGGCGTTAAATGAGATTAAGCGTTTAAAACCAACGGTTGTTTTCCTCGATATCCATATTCCAAAGCGGAACGGTCTTGAAGTGGCATGTATTCTTTCTGATCTTCCTGCACCTCCTATCATTGTGTTTGTGACCGCTTACGATCAATATGCGATTCAAGCATTTGAACTGAACGCTATTGATTATCTTCTCAAACCATATGATGAGGAACGATTTAAAAAAACCTGTGCCCGCGTTCGCGGGGCTTTGGCAGACCAAACCAAAGTAAAGGAAAAACTCGCTTCACTCAGGAACTATTTAGAAAAGGGAAAGCCTTTGAAAATTCTTGGGCACAAACGAAACAGCCGCGACCGGATTTTTATTCATGAAGGCGACGTCCTTTACTTCAGCGTCAATTTAACCGAAGTAACCGCTCACATGAAAAGTGGCGATCAGTTACTGGTGAATGCAACGCTTAGGTCCCTGCTTGAGATGCTTGATCCCGCCAAGTTTCAACAGACGAATCGTGGTTACGTTGTAAATCTAGATCAGGTAGAGAAGGTGACGCCTCTTTTTGTAGGAAATTTTCAATTGGTTTTGAAAGATTCAGCCCACTCCAATATTCCGCTCTCACGCCGCTACGCTAAGAAGCTCAAAGAATTTTTGAAGTGGTGAAGAAAGTTTGCTTTAAGACGTCTTTTTCTTCTGTCTAAGTTGGTCAAGATACCGCTTCAAGAACGGATTCGTCATGAATATGTTGGTGATGCGTAATGAGCTTCCTGTTGAAAGGCTAGCGGTTGGAGTAGTAGATGCTATTCCAACGTTGCTTTGAATGGAAGGGGTCGGTAGTGGCGGAGGAGGGAGAGGTCCATTGTAGATGATTTTCAAAATATTTGATGATTGGCTCGAAACACCGCCATCCTCAGGTTTAGCCGTCCATGCGCGGAGCCGATAGAAACGCGTTTCTTTCTTATCTAATTTAACGTTTTCCGAAGTATCTTTAGACCAGAAAGTACGCGTTATAGTTTTAAAATCAGCGTTAGTAGATTCTTGAATTTCATAAAAGGTAGCACCTGGAATTGATTTCCAGCTGAGTTTGAAATCTCCAGTAGTTGTCATTGAGGGGCCGGCCAAAGTAGTTTTTGATTGTTTAAATTTCCAGATCCTGATTTCTTCCTGAGCTTTTGCTAAAAGCACTTTCCCTTCTTCCACATATTTGCGTGCTTGTTCCCTTGGATCAACAGGTATTGCGAGAGCAGGCATGATAGGAGGCATTCGTACCGGCGGATTGGCTTTTAATTTATTAAGTTCATCAATTGTTCCAGCGTTTTCTACTTGTTTTCGGTAATTCCCAAGATCTGACACATATTGAGTCCAGCTTGCAGTTTCACCGTTCATCCGAGCTAGTTTCATGATGCGGTAGGTGGCAATGTAAGATTCGGTTAGTTTTTCAAGTCCGTTCGGATTCGTAGGATCCAAATAGCTTTGCATTCTCTTGACGTAATCTTTCAATGCTGCTTTAGTTTGATCGCTTACACCTTCTTTTGTGATCAAAGATTGCAGGATTGGCAATGGATCTGCAATTTGAGTCCAAAGATTTTTAGAAGAACTTTGAATATCTACTATTTCTTTTTCTAGTTGTTTTTGTGCTTCATCTAATTTGGCTTTCAAATCTGTCAGATTTTTATTGGCGTCTTGGATTCTGCCGTCGATATCAGCGAGAAGCTGGGAGCGGATACTTTCTTTTTCGGTGTATGTTTTTTCAATTCTCATGGCTTGAACTATGAGTTCTTCTATGGTCTTAAAAATTATCTGATGTTTTGACCCATCTGGCAGAACAATTGTAGCTTGAAAAGCATGTTCAGCTCCTACCATAGCAATCGTAGGTGCCGGCGCAATATTTTCGATTTTAGAAAGGACATTTCCATTTGCATCGGTTCGGATGATTTGATTAAGGGTCACAACCGCTGGCGGTAAATTCTTACAGTTGGATCCGTCTGGATACATGGGGGCACAATCCGGAATGGCCACAAGATAATTAAATTCGCTTTTCGCAATTACTTTTCCATCTTTATCTATGTCCACAACAGTCCGAATGTGGTATTGACCATCTTCCATTTTGGTCAAGATAACATCGCGGGAAGTGACATTCCCTTGAGAGCTGTCATGATAGGTGATGACGCCCCTGATTACCTTTGATGTATCATCATATTTAAAGACAATATCTTTAACCAAGCGAGTGGCAAAAGCAGGGCATATTGGACCTGTGCAATTTGGACCCTCCCAAACTTTGACCGAATGGATACGGTTGTCGCTCCCCTTCGGCTGTTCAGGGATTTGTATAAGACCTTCTTCCATATAATTAAGTGCAAACGAATGCGTGTCGATACTAAAATTGCCTGAGACTAAATAGTAAGTTGGAGTTGTCCTTGGACAGGGTTGCCCTTCTAAACAAGCGATACCCATTTCGAAAACAAAACTCCCTAATTGATAATTAATCTCTTTAGGGAGCTTATGATTTCCAAGAAGATCCGCTAAATAGACAGAGTTCGTATCATCAGGAAGCTTCACACTTGGGTTAATGGTGACTTTGGCTGTGAGATTCTTAAGATCCACTTCGATTTTAATGAGGCCGTTTTTAATTGCTTGATCTGCTACATCTTTTGGAAAGCCGAAGCTATTGATAAGATCATTCGTAGCAAGTAAAACAACCCGTTGATAAGCTTCAGTCTCAGCCCTGACTTTCTCCATCAAAGCTTTTCCTTCTTCTACGTATTTTCTAGCTTGTTCGAATGGATCTAGAGGAATCGCAATCATGGGTTGCACAACAGGAGAAAGCATTGGGAAGTTGCCTGATAATGTTTTAAGATCATCCAAGGTTTGAGCGTTGGCGACCTTATCTCTATAATCTTTGAGATCGCTTAAATATTTTTCTGTGCTCTGAATTTGCCCCTCTATAGAACCTATCTGAAACATCCGGAGGATATTGATGTAATTTTCCGTCTCTTGCTCAAGACCATTTGGAGCAAGGTACCCATTTTGCATCCGGTTGACATAATCTAAGATTGCTTTTCTGGTTTCTTCACTGACTCCTGCTTGACCTGCTAAGTTTGAAAGGATCGGAAGCGGATCCGCAATTTGATTCCATAAATTCCACATTTCGGACCGGATCTCTTCAGCTTTTTTATCGAAGTCTATCGTGGCTTGATCCAATTTTACTTTCAGGTCTTCCAGAGTTTTTTGGGCAGTAGCCGTTTCTGAATCTGTTTTTGCGAGGAGTTGAGTGCGGAGTTGCTCGATTAGTGAATGATCATTTTCAATCTTTAGTACCTGATTCAGTAGTTCTTCAATATTAGAGAATCCGACTGGTACCGTTACTCCATCTGGGAATACCACGTTGGCTTGATAGCCTTGTGGAGCCCCTACCATGGCAATCGTAGGTGCCGGTACAATATTTTGGATTTTAGAGAGGACATTTCCATTTGCATCGGTACGGGTGATTTGAGAAAGGATGACTCCTATTGAAGACGGCGGACATGTGCCTCCGGCAACGCACATACTATTATTTGTAATAAGGAACATATATTGAAATTCATTCTTCGCAATTACATTTCCAGCTTGGTCATAATCGATTGAAGTCTGAATATGATGTTGATTATCTCCCATCAAGTTTAGCGTTACATCGCGTGAGGCAACTTCTCCTTTAGCCGGCGGAAAGAAAATGTCTCCCCGTTTGCTTCCGTAGTAAGTAATATGAGCTTGGACATTTGCGGGTTTGTCGAGATAACTATAAGTGATATCTTTTATCAAATTTCCAGTTCCGCATGGCCACATGATGCAAACAATTCGAGGATTGCCATCGTAGATCTTTACAGAATGAAGGCGGTTGTCACCTCCAATATCAGACGGAAACGGTTTGTTATCTAAATAATTGAGTTCCACAAAATAGTTACTTCCAATGTTGAATGTTCCTGAGGTAAGATAAGAAATCGGTTGGGGTGCCGGCGGACAATTCGCAGTTCCATCGGGTCCTACCATACAAGGCATGCCCATCGCAATTCCTGATGCAATTCCCAATTGATAGTTGATTTCCCCAGGAAGTTTGTGTGACCCTAAAGGATCTATTAAGTTTGAACTTCCATCTGGAAGTTTCACACTTGGATCAATCATAACTTTTGCCGTGAGATTATTGAGATCGACTTCAATATCAATAATGCCGCGTTTGATTAAATCATCGAGCGTTTCCTTTGAGAATCCAAAGCTATTGATCAAATCACTTACAACGGTAGCTTTTACAGCTTCAACCTGAGGATCAATAACAGGAGGATTTGGTAAAGGCTTTGGTAACATCGGGTCCGGTGGTGCCGGCGAAGGAGGATTCTCAACAATAGGTGCTGGTGCTCCAGGATTAGGATCAGTTATGGTGGATATTGGTTCTGTAATAGGACTCGATGGGCTCACTGTGGGCGATGTAATTGGGCTTTCAGGTACTAAAGTAGTTAGGGAAATGGGTTGTGGTTGAACTGGATGATAAATTGGTTGTATAGGCTGAGGCGTTTTGGTGACCGGAACAACCGGTGTAGGTGTTGGCGTTGAGTTATCAACCGTGGGTTGGTCCGATGCAAAGCTAAAAGGTATTTGAAAAAGAGCAAGGATAGAAGCGAGGAATAACGCTACGAGTTTTTTGGAAATAATTTTTGCTGATCCCTGTAGGTTTATCTTTTTCTTTTGTTTGTGTGGGCTCATAAGTTAAGTATTTTTAAAACTATTTTAAAACTATGTTAATAGTTACAGAATAAGTGTAAAAAGTCAAGGACTAAACAGCGATTTTTTGATTATATTTCGACTTTTTAAAATTAATAATATAATGTAAGTTATTGTAATATAAGTACTTATAGATATATATTTACCTGAAAGAATTATGTGTTAGATTAGGCTTTGTTCTAGTAAATGCGCCTAATAACGTGGGTCTTATAGGATGGAATCAATTACGCGTACAATTACTCACCTGGACTTAGACTGCTTTTTTGTTTCATGCGAAAGGGTTAAAAATCTTACCCTGGTGGGAAAACCAGTCATTGTGGGTGGAAACAAAACTAACCGAGGCGTTGTTTCATCCGCTTCTTATGAAGCGCGCAAGTTTGGAGTTCGCTCAGCTATGCCAACGGTTCAAGCTAAGAGGCTATGCCCTCAAGGAATTTTTCTTTCGCCGGGCTTTGACTGTTATTTGAAGTTATCTCGCAGCGTTAATCATTTCCTTAATGAAGTTGCCCCGGTTGTCGAACAAGCTTCCATTGATGAGTTTTATCTTGATTTAACCGGGTGTAACCGAATTTATCCCGATATCCTTTCATTTGGTTCTTTTGTGAAGGAATATTTAACGAAGGAACTTAAACTTCCATGCACCATTGCGATTGCTTCCAGCAAATTGGTTTCTAAAATTGCTGTTGGTGAAGCGAAACCAAACGGCTTGATTCGAATTGAAGCAGGGGAGGAAGCAACATTTTTAGCTCCGCTACCTATTAATGCCATGCCCGGTATTGGTAAAGCAACCGAACGGGAAATGAACCGATTAGGTTTCAAAACACTTGGTCAAATTGCAGCGGCGGATGAATCGTTTTTGAAACAGCATTTCGGTGTATGGGGGCTTGAGTTCAAACACTTGGCTTTAGGGATTGATGATAGTCCCGTTGTCGCGTATTCAGAGCCTAAGAGCATTGGACGCGAAACCACTTTTGAGCATGACGTAGGGGATTCTGAATACTTACTCTCCGTCCTTTCTTCATTTATTGAGGAATGTTGTGCTGAGCTTCGTCAATATTGTTTCAAAGCACGGACAATCAGCGTGAAGTTTCGCCTCCCGGACTTTACTACATTCGAGCGTTCCAGAACTATTCCAGCCACAGATGAAGAAAAAAAGATTTGTCAGATTACGGAATCACTCTTTCAGAAGAATTGGAAACTGGGTATGAAACTCAGGCTTATTGGCGTAAGCGTTTCAAATTTAGTGCGAAGCGAAAAAGCTCAAGAGTTATTTCCAGACGAATCCCATGAGAAGCAAGAGCAACTAGCAAAGCAGATGGACCGAATCCGCGCCAAGTATGGATTTGAAACCATTCATTTAGGAAGTTCTTTGAAAGCGCACAACACCTGAATGGCAGTTTTTGTGGAATGATTGCTGGTCAACTTATGCCATTTTCCAGTATAATCTCTGTATGAGTTTTTCTCTCCCATCTGAAAATTCCTGGGCCTTGATTACCGGCGCTTCATCCGGCATCGGCGAAGTCTTTGCAAAGCGTTTTGCCCGCGAAGGTTGGAATACGATTCTTGTGGCGCGTTCTATAGATAAACTTAAACTTTTAGCTCAGTTGCTTGAGAAAGAAAAGGGAATCAAAACCTTGATTTTGCAGGAGGATTTGACAGATCCAAAAGCCCCTAAGAGAGTTCATGAACGGATTCAGGAGAAAGGAATTACATTGGAGGGACTTATCAATAATGCAGGGTTTGGCGTGGCGGGAAAGTTTTCAGAAGCCCCGTTAGACGACTACCTTAAAATGATAAATTTGAATGCGCGTGCGTTAGTTGAATTAACGGGCTTTTTTCTTCCCGGAATGATTCAAAGAAAACACGGGTTCATTATTAACGTTTCTTCCACAGCATGTTTCCAACCGCTTCCTTATTCATCCGTTTACGCGGCGACCAAGTCGTTCGTGACGGCATTTTCTGAGGCGCTTTGGCTTGAGACGAAGAAAACAGGTGTTCGGATTCTTAACTTATGTCCAGGGTTGACAAAAACTAATTTTGGTACCGCAATGGGCTCGCGGGATTTCAGGAAAGATCCTTTTGCCCAAACACCCGAGGCGGTGGTTGATTACGCTTTTAGAGCGCTTCAGAGAAATCAACCCACCATCATTTCAGGTTGGCATAATCGACTACTTGTTCTTATAGAGCGGTTAGTCCCTCATAGATTTCTGCTTGAGCTTGTACTGTTATATCAGAAAACAAGAGGGCGTGTTTAATGATGGCCTCTTTGCGCCGCATCCTTTTAATTTTGTTTCTAACCGGCGTCATCCTTTTGTCGGCAGCGCAGATTACCTCTAATTTTTTGCTCAAACCAGTTTTAGAACGGGAAATGCAATCCATCTTTCAAGTCCCGGTTTATATCAATGAAGCAGGAGCCAATTTGTTTGGCGGTTCATTTTGGATGAAGGGAATTCAAATCAAAAATGCCCAAGGGTTTAAGGAATCCAACTTTCTGACCTCAAGGACCATATCTATTGATTTTAACCTTCCAAGTCTTTTAACAAGCGAACTTGTCATTAATCGTATCCTTTTAAAGGATCCAATCTTTACCTTTGAAATCAATAGAGAAGGTCAGTCGAACGCTTTCGAGTTTAGGGAGCGGATTGTTAACCGATTTCAAAAATTTTTATCGACCACACCAAAGTTAATCCGCTTGATTACCCGATTTTCACTTGAAAAGTTTTCTGTTCGGAACGGAACGGTTCAAGTTATAAATCAAAACGATGGCGATCGGAATTTGAATTTCAAATCGATCTCATTCTCTTTGGCCCGGTTGGTTTATCCGCCGGATCCTGAAGAAGCCTTGCCCGCCGCTTTCTATTTAAATGCCACCGCACTTGGCGCACAGGAAGGGAAAGTTTTAGTTTTAGGAAGGTTGAATCCTTTTGTGCCGAAGAAAAGTTTTGATATCACCGGATCGGCAAAAGGCCTGGCATTCAGTCAATACAGCACTTATTTTCCAGACTTCCCGCTTAAGTTTACTGATGGAACCCTGCAGTTAAAAATAAAGGCGCTGTGTCATGAAAATCAAGTCGACATTTACAATCAAGTCCGTCTTGAAGGGCTCCGATTTGTAGCGAAAGGGCGTCAGAAAGGGAAGCCCCCGCTTGTTTTCGGCCTTACACCGGCCACAATTTTACATTTTTTCAATGACCTTCAGCCTGGAAGCGCACCTTTCGAGTTTGATTTTCATGTCACAGGAGACCTTGGGGATCCTCAGTTTGATATGTGGTCAAGCATTGGTCAAAAAATTCGCCAAAAGATTTATGACCGAGTCACCAGTCAGATGAAAATAATTAATGAGAAAGCCCAGCAAATTGCCCAAGGAAATATTTCTGAAATAACCGAAGCCGTTTCTTCTAAATCTTTACCCCAGTGATCCTATGAGAGCAGGTTTTGTTTCTATTCTTGGAAAACCCAATGTTGGAAAATCAACACTGCTGAATCGATTGGTTGGTTCCAAGCTGGCCGCTGTTTCCAAAAAACCCCAGACAACGCGTCAAATTATTCGCGGCATTTTAACCGAACCCAAAGGGCAAATTGTTTTCCTGGATACCCCCGGTTTTCATAAACCCAAGGACCATTTAGGGCGGTTCATGATGCGCGAAGCAACCAAAACATTTTTGGATGCCGATCTTTTATATTGGATGACTGAACCGGAACAGCCAACAGCTTCTGATTTTGAGTTTCTGAGTCAACTCCGAGAAAAGGGATTTGGTTCCGATACGGGAAAACCTGTTTTTTGTTTGGTGAACAAAGTGGATTCTGTTTCAAAGCCCGGGCTTTTGCCGGTGCTTGCTCAATATCAAAAGGAATTTCCCTTTCGCGAAATCATTCCAATCTCAGCTCTTAAGGGAGATCAAGTTGATCTATTGCTTGAGAAAACGTTTGATTCTATGCCGGAACATGGGCCTTATTTTCCGGCTGATATGGCGAGCGATCAAACGGAACGGTTCGTTGCGGCTGAGATGATTCGTGAGAAAATTTTTAGATTTACGGGTGAGGAAATTCCTTATTCTACGGTAGTACAAATCGAAGAGTTTAAGGAAGAAGGCGCGCTCATCCGGATTCACGCTACGATTTTTACCGAGAAAGATTCTCAGAAAGCGATTTTAATCGGTGCCAAGGGTCAGAAAATGAAACAAATCGGGCAGGCAGCGCGCGAAGATCTGGAACAATTTCTGGGAAAGAAGGTTTATCTTGAACTTTGGGTGAAAACGCTTAAAAATTGGAAGAAAGACGACGAACAGCTCAGGCGCCTAGGCTTTCAATAATTTTTCTTGCGCCGTTTCCCAGAAATACGTACACTCGTTTTTTCTAAGAGGACCATGTGATCGGACAAGGAAAAACAATGGATCAAAAGACTAGAACGATTAAAGCCATTTTGTTTGATATGGGAAACGTCTTGATTTTTTTTGATGCCAAGCGTTCCTCAAAAGCGTTTTCACAAGCCGTGGGAGTTTCAGAAGATAAAATTTGGCAGACCTTTTTCATTTCTGAACTAGAACGTTCTTATACCAGAGGCGAAATTTCTTCAGAGGAGTTTTACAGAAGAGTGGTTGAACACTTTCCGAAAAAAATCGATTTCGCTACATTTGCGAAACTTTGGAACGATATTTTTACGCAAAATCATGAAATGGAAGAGCTCCTCAAAAAATTAAAAAAACATTATTTACTTTACATGATTTCTAATACAAATGATTTGCATTTTGAGCATATCCGTAAACACTTCTCAATCACAGGCCACTTTAATGGATATTTTCCATCTCATGTGGTGGGCCATCGAAAGCCGGACAAAGCGATGTTTGAACACGTCCTTGAAGAAATTAAATTAAGACCTGAAGAGACCGTGTTTATTGATGATATAACTGAGTTTGTTGAATCAGCGAAGCGCCTCGGCATTCACGGGATTCAATTTACCACGCGTGAAGCTTTAGAAATCGACCTTTATCGTTTGGGTGTTAAGTTTTAAATAGTTTTTACTGGCTGATAACAAGGAAAAGACGACATGAAACGCAAAATTAGCATTTGTCTTTTCATTTTCTGGATGTCCTTGCCTCCCCAACTTTTCGCCGAAGATCTTTATCGTGATAGTAGCCGTTTTACCTACGGTCTTCAGAAAATGCTTCTTGCTCCAACACAAATTCTTGTTCATACCATTAATGGTACTTTCACCGGGCCGCCAATTGTAGGTACGGTCGGCGGAGTTTTAGGGGGAACAGTGCAAACAGTAGGTGATTTACTAGGCGGGGTTTTTGATATAGCTGCTTCAGCAGTTCCTTATGCTAAATACGGTCTTTTCTTTATTTAGTTGGAGAGGTGCTAAATAAAAGCTCGGCATAAAGGATTCGCTTTTCTATTTTTGATCATGGGTCTCGCCATTTTCGTTTCAGGTTGTGTTCGACTTTTTGGACATGCAGGTTATGTGAAAGAAACATCTACGGATCGTACCGAACGCGTAGTTGGTTTTGATACAGCTAAGGCATTTGAAAATCAACAGTCTAAGGGAAGCGTTGTTACCTGATTCGTTTTTATTCTTCTAGTGGGATAAACGGCGTTTTTTCGCGGAAGAGATAAATCACAATTCCGCTTGCGATAATGATTGATCCGCCGACGACTGATTGCATACCCAGATATTCTTTCCAAATCAAAGCACCCAAGATGGCCGCAAAAACGGGGGTTAAGTAAGAAAAAGGGAGAACAAAAGAGACGGGCGCGTTTTGAATAGATTTTGTAAGCCACACCTGCCCAAAAAAAGCAGACACACTTACTCCCAAGAGCATTAACCATTCCGTTATATTTGGCCAATGGAAACCAAATGCAAGGAGTGGAAACGAGCCAATGGTAGATATAGTTGTGAAGTAAAATATAATTGTGTAAGGCGAATCTTCTTCGCTGCTGAACCGAATTAATACATAAGCTACTGCGGCAGAAATTCCAGATAGAATACCGATTAAAAGCGCAATTGGTTTCACATCGAACTGTGGCGTACCAAGTAAATAAAGTCCGAGGAAAGAGAAAAAGATCGCTGCTTTCACAATCCAAGTCGTTCGTTCTTTTAAAGCGAAACGCGCGAAAATGACAACGAAGATAGGGGCCGTATAATTCAACATGACTGCGATTCCCAAATTAAGCTTCGAAATCGCATAGAAGTGCATCGAAAGCGCGGCAAAGCCAAAGATTCCACGCAGCACCATGATTTTCGGATTTTTTCCGATCCAAGGAACACGTTCTTTCCAGATCATAGCACCGATCATGATGGATCCCAGAATGCTTCTGAAAAAAACAATTTCGAGTGAGGGAATCGACCTGCACGCCAATTTCACAAAGGTAGCCATTACACCAAAGGAGATGGCAGCGCACATCATTGTAAGAACGCTTTTTGCTGTTCGGTCTGGAGTTCGCATAGGTCGCCTAGTATAGAAAGATGGGAAGCTCCTGTAAAGGGGGCTAAAAGCTCTTCTTTAATCTAGGATGAAATTTTGATATATTATCTTTCCATAATAGGTGGTTGGAATGATTATCGGCTTAACAGGGAAAAACGGTTCAGGCAAAGGCGAAGTCGCGCGGTTTTTAAAAGAGCGCGGCTTCAATTATTTTTCTCTTTCGGATGTCGTTCGCGACGAGGTTTCCAAGAAGAAGAAGCCGATCACGCGCGATAATCTGATCTCAACAGGTAATGAGCTTCGTAAAAAGTTCGGCCAAGATGTTTTAGCGAAACGTATTATTGATCGGATTGAAATTGATAAAAATTACGTGGTCGATTCTATTCGCCATCCCGCCGAAGCCAAAACACTTAAATCCCGCAATGGTTTTGTCCTCTTAAATGTGACAGCGTTACCCAAAATAAGATTCGGACGTCTTAAAAAGCGTAAGCGTGAAAATGATCCCAAAACGTTTCAAGAGTTTGTGAAGTTAGAAAAAAAGGAAGGCAAGAGCACAATTGGCAGTGATCAGCAACTCGATCAAACCATTAAACTTGCTGATTACAGCGTCCAAAATTCAGGGACACTCCAAAAACTCCACGATGACATTACGAAGATCGTGATGACTATTGCGCAGAAAAAAAAACGCCCGAATTGGGACGAATATTTCTTAGGGATCGCAAAAGTTGTCGCGCTTCGTTCCAATTGCGTCAAACGAAAAGTTGCCGCCGTCATCGTTAAAGACAAACGAATCATTTCGACCGGTTATAACGGCACTCCGCGTGGCGTTCAAAATTGCAACGAAGGCGGTTGTCCGCGTTGCAACCAAATGGCAACTTCCGGGACAAAACTGGACGAATGCCTGTGTTCCCATGGCGAAGAAAACGCGATTACACAATCGGCATATCATGGTGTTAATATTAAGGACGCCACGCTTTATACCACTTATTCCCCGTGCCTGCTTTGCACGAAGATGATTATCAATAGCGGCATTCGTGAGGTGGTATTTAATGTAGATTACCCGCTTGGCGAAACTTCAATGAAGCTTCTTAAAGAAGCGGGTGTTGAAGTCAGAAAAGTTAAAATTGATTAAAAACCCCTAAAATACAGCCCTCGTGAATCAAAAAACAACGTTTCCTCTCGAAGAAATCTACCGGCCGATCCAAAACTCTCTTCCTTTGGTTGAAGAGCGAATTCTTGAAATTTTGGCGACTCCCAACGAACTTTCAAGTGAAGTGGTCCGCTATTTTTTCAAATCCAAGGGAAAACTTTTAAGGCCCGCGCTCGTGCTTTTAGGAGCAAGTTTTGGCGGCACGATTTCAGATAAAGTGGTTTTAACCGCGGCGGCTCTTGAAATTTTTCATTCCGCCACTTTGATTCATGACGACATCATTGATTCCGCTTACCTCAGACGAAATTTGCCGACCGTAAATGCCATGTGGAATTCCCAAGTGGCCGTTCTCGTCGGAGATTATTTGCACGATAAAGCAATTGAAGTCATTTTTAGTACTAAAAATGAGCAGGTAATTGCGGCATTCCTTCAAACGGCGGGCATTGTTTGTGACGGGGAAATTTTAGAATTAAAAGAAAAGAACAATTTTAATTTAAAAGAAGAAGCCTACCTCACCATTATCGAACGTAAAACGGCTGTATTGCTTGCCACTTGCCTTGAGTCGGGCGCAATTTTAGCAGGGCTTGATATGGAGCGCGCTCTTGCGCTCAAACGATTTGGAATTTATTTTGGAACCGCGTTTCAAATCATGGATGACTGCCTTGATTTCATGGGTAAGGAAAATGAGTTCGGCAAAACACTCGGCGCCGATCTTCAGGCCGGAGTTTTAACGCTTCCTTTAATCAGACTTATTACACTTCTTGATGAAAGCGGGAAAGCAGAGATCTTTTCGAAAGTGAAATCAGGCCTCAATAATACCCAGCTTGGGGATTTGGTTTGTTTGCTTCAAGAATACGGTTCGCTGGATTATTCCATAGCGAAAGCACGGGAATTCACAGAACGCGCCTCACTTGAACTTGCTGTTTTCTCAGATTCACCCTCGCGGCGCAGTCTGCTTGCTCTCCTTCAGTACGTTGTCGAAAGAAACCGTTAAACTTTATGAAGCGGTCCGTTATTTATTCTGCTTTCGCTCTCGGAGTTTTTGGTACGCTTGCCCTTTGGGTGATGAAACAAATTCCCCTTGCTATTGGTTGGTGGGGCGGAGTTGTGATAGGTGTGATTAATTTTTCATCGCTTCTTTCGAATGTGGAGCGTACGAGAAAAGAGGCTGAGCAGGGTTCTGGGAAAGTGACAAGCGCGCTCCGAAAAAGATTTTTTGTCCGTTATTTGGTACTTGCTTCTGCATTTTTTCTCATGATCCAACTTGGAAGGCAGCAGCTTGGGAGCGCCCTTCTCGGTTTCGTTTCATTTTATGTGATTACATTTTTAGATTATATTTTCCGTATCAGGAAACAAAAACAGTCTGAAGGGGCTGGGAGTTCCTAGCCGTGAAGGGTTCAGCCGGCGTTCTTTATTTGGTGGCGACGCCTATCGGAAATTTAGGGGACATTACGTTTCGGGCGGTTGAGATTTTGCGCGAAGTTGATTTTGTGATTTGCGAAGATTCCAGGCGAAGCGGGATGCTCCTGAAACATTTGGAGATTAAAAAACCGCTCAGGACGTATCATGATCATTCATCTGAAGGAAAGCAGGAATCATTGGTACGTGAATTAAAGGAAGGTGCCCGAGCGGCCTATATTACCGATGCCGGTACGCCGCTTATTTCGGATCCCGGTTTTTCATTGGTTCGTGATTCGATTGAAGCCGGCATTCGAATCGAATCCATTCCCGGGCCGGCCGCATTTGTGAATGCCTTGATTGTGAGCGGGCTTCCGTCGCACGCATTTACATTTCTTGCTTATCTTCCGCAAAAGGAAAAGGCAAGGCAAGATGCTTTGAGGGAATTGGCAGATGAGAAGAGAACTTTAATTTTCTACGAATCCCCGTACCGTATTTTAAAAACTTTGAAAAATATGCTCGATATTTTCGGGGATCGCGAGGCGTCGGTTTCACGCGAGATGACAAAAAAGTTTGAAGAGACCGTGCGTGGGAAACTGTCTGAAATTTTAAATTATTTCGAAAAAAAGAAAATTTTGGGTGAATGGGTTATTGTCATGGCGGGTAAGGAAAATCCGATCCGCCATAGAGAGTTTCACGATGATTCGGAAGCATAACGAGATGATTCGAAAGCATAAAAAGAAACGAATTGCCATTTTTGTTTCGGGTTCCGGAACCAATATGGAGAATATTGTCCGCAGGATTCAAACCGATGGGCTTGATTGTGCAATCGTTCTCGTCGTTTGCGATAACCCGAGCGCCTTAGCCCTCACTCGTGCTGCTCGTTTTGGCCTTGAAACCTTTGTCGCAGAGCGAAAGAATTTCAAATCAAAAGTTGAGTTTGACCACCATATAACGGAAAAGCTTAAAGAGAAAAAAGTAGATTTGATTCTTTTAGCTGGATTTATGCGCATCCTCAGCCCAGAATTTGTCCGCGCTTGGCGTTGGCGTATTATCAATATTCACCCAAGCTGGCTTCCAAAATATCCGGGAGCCCATGCGATTAAAGATGCTTTTGAAGCAAAGGAAAAAGAAACCGGCGTTACAATCCATTTTGTGGATGAAGGAGTCGACTCGGGCCCCATTATTTTACAGCGCAAAGTGCCTATTAAGCCTGATGATACGTTTGAGATGCTTGAAGCACGTGTTCATGCGGCGGAATATGAACTTTATCCTGAGGCCATCCAACTTTTTATTTCAGAAAAGTTAAAAGTTGAAGGTTCGATGGTGAAAATTGCAAAATAAGTGTACAATGCACGCCTCGAAAGGATCTCCATGGCTTTAAGAGAGGAATTTGAACGTTCAGGAAATTGGCTTTTTAGATGGCGAAGTTATCTGCCCTTGGTTTTTATTCTTTTATTTTTGATCGCCCTTACCGATTTTAGGTATCCTGTGGGTGACCACGCCTGGGAACTTTTTTGCCTCATGATTTCATTTTGCGGCTTGGGATTTCGCATGTTCACTGTGGGTTGCGCTCCGCGGGGAACCTCAGGAAGGAATGTAACAGAACAAAGAGCTAATGTGCTTAATACAACAGGAGTTTATTCGCTCATAAGGCATCCGCTTTATTTTGGAAACTTCGTGATTTGGTTTGGAATTATTTTATCCGTGAGGCTATGGTGGTTTATGGCAGTTGCGATTCTTATTTTCTGGCTTTATTACGAACGAATTATGTTTGCCGAAGAAGAGTTTTTACGAAAGAAATTCGGTGATGAGTATTTGAAGTGGGCGAACGAAACGCCTGCTTTTCTTCCGCTTAAGCCTCAAAGATGGCGGAAGCCCAATTTGTCTTTTTCGCTGAAAAACGCTTTGAGGCGGGAGTATTCAGGATTTTTTGCCATCATTTCTGTTTTTTCTGTCCTAGCGTTGATTAAAGGAAGAATTACGGAAGGTGAATTTGTGATTGATCCGCTTTGGGCAGCCCTATTTGGTTTTGGATTGGTTGTTTATTTAACATTTTTGATACTCAAGAAAAAAACAAAGTTCCTTGATGTAGAAGGAAGGTAGCATTTAGGAGGAATTGGTTTCGATGTCGACAAAGATTAAGCAGGTTAGAGCACGAGAAATTTTAGATTCCAGAGGAAACCCAACTGTTGAAGTCGATCTTCTTTTGGCAGACGGTACCTTGGGCCGGGCCGCTGTTCCAAGTGGCGCGTCCACGGGTGAGCATGAAGCTGTTGAACTTCGCGATGGAGATAAGAAACGTTTCTTAGGCAAAGGTGTTTTGAACGCCGTCCGCAATGTGAATGAAAAGATTGCAAAAGCGGTTGTTGGAAAAGATCCCGAACAACAGGAAATAATTGATAAACTTTTGATTGACCTAGACGGCACCGAAAACAAATCTTCACTCGGTGCGAATGCTATTCTAGGTGTTTCGCTTGCTTGTGCTCATGCAGCCGCAAATTCAAAAAAAATCTCTCTTTTCCGTTATCTTGGCGGCGCAGAGGCAAACCTTTTGCCAGTTCCGATGATGAACATCATTAATGGCGGTGTCCATGCGGATAACAATGTGGATCTTCAAGAATTCATGATTATGCCTTTCAACGCAGAACGTTTTTCTGAGGCGCTTCGCATGGGAGCAGAAGTGTTTCACAGCTTGAAAAAAATTCTTCATTCTAAAAAACTTTCCACCGCAGTGGGTGATGAAGGTGGTTTTGCTCCAGACCTTGGATCCAACGAGGAAGCGCTCGATGTGATCATGGAAGCAATTAAACAAGCAGGTTATGAACCGGGGCGAGATGTGAAAATTGCACTGGATCCCGCTAGTTCCAGTTTCTATGGTCTAGATAAAACCGGAAGCAACAAAAATCCAGGAAAATATGTCCTGCGCGCCGAAGAACAGTCCGTAAAAACAGCTCGAGACATGGTTGAGTTTTATGCTAACCTTTGTGAACGTTACCCCATTTTTTCGATTGAAGATGGACTGAGTGAAGATGATTGGGAGGGATGGCGCCAATTGACGGACCGGCTCGGAAAGGAAGTTCAGTTGGTGGGAGATGATCTTTTTGTGACAAATGTAAAACGGCTTCAGATGGGCATCGACCGGAAAGTTGCCAATTCCATTTTGATTAAAGTCAACCAAATCGGAACTCTTACTGAGACGATCGAAGCAGTAAAATTGGCGCACAAGAATTCTTATACGGCTGTTATGAGCCACCGAAGCGGTGAAACTGAAGATACCACAATCGCAGATCTTGCCGTTGCGTTCGCGACAGGCCAAATCAAAACGGGTTCTACCTCGCGGACGGACCGAATTGCCAAGTACAATCAACTACTCCGCATCGAGGAAGAACTTGGTTCAAAAGCCGTTTACGCCGGAACTGTTTTAGGCAGAAACAAAGCTGTCCACAAAGTTGCAAAGTAATTTTGCTGAGGTGATTTCATGAAACGTTTAACTCCTCTTTGGTTGTTCATTTTGGTTTTTTCGGCCGGCGTGATTTATTTACCAGGCCTTTCAAAATATTTAAAGTTGAAACGCAAAGAGGCTGATCTTGGGCATGAGATTGAGCGTTTACAGACTCAAGTTGTTCAGCTTGAAAAAGACGAGCATCTTTTAAAAACAGATTTGACGCGGTTGGAACAAGTCGTTCGTGAAGAATTGGGGCTTGTAAAACCGGGCGAGACGGTAATTAAGATGGTCGAAGAAGAAGCTCCTCAAAAACCAGCTGAATCCGCTCAAAACGTTTCCCGGTAGGCAACGCTTTTCTTGCAATTCCTGTAAACAGCGTTATAATACATTCCCTTTTAAGTGATCTGCTTTCATATCTTCCTACATCGCGGGGTGGAGCAGCCTGGTAGCTCGCAAGGCTCATAACCTTGAGGTCAGGGGTTCAAATCCCCTCCCCGCTACCATTTCTCGACTTCGGACAAATAAAAAACTCCTTGGTTTTCCCAAGGAGTTTTTTCTATTGTTGTCGAGAAATGGTCCCAGGAGCCCAGAAGGGGCGACGCGGGGCCAATTCGCGCGGCCCCAATTATTGTTCAACACTTGCGCCGGTTGCGCAAGTGCCGACACACCTTGATTTTTCCAGTCCCCCGTTTACTTTTGAATGAGCTTTTCTTTTGGGTGATTCGGCCGATATTTAATAAGTAATGATTGCAAATCAACAGGTAAAAATATGAAACATATAAAACGGCGAACGGCGCTGGTTACCGGAGGCACCGGTTTTATTGGTTCTCATTTATGTGAGGAACTTCTCAGGCGCAGATTTTTTGTCGTAGCGCTTGATAATCTTGCTACAGGCCGTGCCTTAAATATTCAGCGTTTGTTATCAAACAAAAAAAACTTCAGGTTTTATAATGGTTCTGTCATGGACCGGACACTCCTCGAGCGGCTCGTCAAAAAGTGCGACATCATTTATCATTTGGCAGCAGCGGTGGGTGTGAAGTATATTTTAGATAATCCGATCCAATCCATCCTGACCAATGTGGAAGGTACCGAAAACGTTCTGAGCTTGGCGAGCAAGCATCATAAAAAAGTATTAATTGCATCGAGCTCTGAGACTTATGGAAAGCAGTCTTCCAAAGCCATCAAGGAAGACGACAACCGGATTTTGGGGCCCACGAGTGTTCCGCGTTGGAGTTATGCGGATGCGAAAGCAGTCGACGAATTTCTCGCTTTGGCGTATGCTGTAGAGAATAAACTTAAAGTTATTATTTTGAGATTTTTTAATATTGTCGGGCCGCGCCAAATTGGAAATTACGGGATGGTGCTCCCACGCTTTATTCAAGCGGGTTTAACGGGCAAACCGATTACGATTTATGGAGACGGCTCTCAAGTGAGAACTTTCACTTATGTGAAAGATGCAGTTCGGGGAGTGGTCGATTTGAGCTTAACCGAAAAGGCCTACGGGAAGGCATTTAATGTCGGCGGCAAGGAATCTGTTTCCATTAAGCAGCTCGCGCACAGAATTCAAAGAAAGCTTCGTTCAAAGTCCAAGATTGTTTACTCTCCTTACAAAAATTTTTACGGTGATCATTTTGAAGACGTGAAATTTCGAGTTCCTGATATTTCCAGAATCCAGAAGATGACCGGGTATCGTCCCAAGTATAGCCTTGATAAGATTATTACCGAAACCATTAAGTATTTCCAGAACCAGACGGGGAGTAAAAAATGAAACGGGAAGTTTACGCGCTAGCAGTCGCTTCATTAATGGTATTTCTGCCTCCCATTGCGGGCGCGGAGCAAATAAATACCTATCAAACACTCAAAGAGACGCCGCCTAGTTTCGCTCATGCAGAACAAAAGATCATGACAGATTCTTCGTATGAGTATAGTTTCGTCAGAATTGGGCCTAAGAAAGTTGTTTGGCAGCTTTTGACGAACCGAATTATGTATTCTATTAAAGGTCAAGTTCCTTATTTGGAAATTAACTGGCACGAAAGAGATCGCGTAAGCGATGTTACGTTGGACGGCGGTTCTTATTTTAGGTTCAAAAATTCAAATCTTCACATTGAACACGGTTTTGGTTTTGACACGGATTATATTTATCGTTACAAGTTCAGAGCTGAATATGAGCACAGGTTGGTTAAAACCCTTTTTTACAAAGCAAGTGAGCAGTATTTGCATTACAGACATTCCGAGGTGGGTGTTTTTTCACCGGTCGGTGCCACCATTTATTATGGAAACTATTACATCACCGCCGATTACGATTTCTCTTTTACAGAAAAGCGCGGAGATGCTCACTGGGGATCGATTAAGCTCAATCTTGAATTGTTTGACGGAATGAATGCTTGGACTGGCGCAGCATTTGGCCAACGTCTTTATGACATTCAAACCATCAAGGCTTCCAAACAGGGGGGGATCATTCTTTTTGTCGGAGGCGATTACAGGATATCAGATAATATTAAATTTAGGGCCGGGTATTCTTATGGACAGGAAAAACCAAATTATCTTAACCGAAGCATTGATGCGGGCTTGAACATTAAGTTCTGAATGGAATGGTGCATATTGAATTTAAAAAAACAACAGTTGGCATTGTCATCGGAGTATTTCTCCTCTCAGCTCTCAGCAGTTGCGTAACTTCTTCTAATTCCAAAACAGTTCTCCCGGAAAAACAAACCTCTTTAAGATTATATGGCTCCAACGAAAGCGCTGCGGCCAAAGCAAACGGAGGGGGGCTCATTCATGAAGTTAAAGCTCGCCTCATTCCACCCAACGATCAAAAGCTCTGCGATCTCATTTGGCTTACTGATCAGATTCTTTTTTTGTTCGTTATCTTCATGAGCATAATGACGATTGCGTTCGTTTTCTTTAAAGAGAGAGGAGATGAAAAACGTCTCCGTATTTTAACTAAAGCCAGAAAAAATATTCAGCGTTTGACACCAAAAGATTTACATGCTTTCAAGAAAACTTTCCCCCAAGTCGCTACTAAAATTTCCCCTAAACAATTTTTCGAGATGACAAAAAATTGGGGCAAGGTTTATCCTGAAGAACTCGAGCAGTACCTTCGCGATTTCCTTCTTGCTTCAGGAAAAATTCCTGAAATTGAACACAGGGCTAAAGAAGGAAGAAACAAATGGCGACGAGTTGAGGCCATTACTTTTCTTGGCTACATTAATTCACCGGCGACTTTGGAAATTTTGAAAGACTCGCTCCTTGATAAGGATGTGGATGTGTCTTACTTTTCAATGTTGGCATTGGCTCGCATTAAAACCCGTCAATCGGCAGGCATTCTTTTAAACTTTTTAGGGAAACACGTTTTTAGCGGTTACAAAATCGTTTCTTTGTTGGAAAGTTTTCCTCCTTCTATCGTTGATGAAATTCTTGAGTTAACGGAAAGTTCTGATCCGGCAGTTCGGTTTTGGGCTGTTAAACTTCTTTCCAAGTTTAAACCTGAAGGTGAATGGAAAAGGATTGCCGATCTTACGGAAGATCCATCGCCTGATGTACGAGCTTCTGCCTGTGAATGTTTGGGTATTTTGGGAGACAAAGGAGCAAAGGCTGTTTTGATGAAACGTCTTCAAGATAAAATCTGGTTCGTTCGGATGCAAGCGGTACGTGCCCTTTCTAAAATTGCAGGAGCGGAATGCTTTCCCGAGTTGATTAAGCTGATGTCAAAGGACAGTTCTCCGTTCGTAAAGGAAAGCGTGAAGAATGCGATCATAGATGACATTAGCCAGGCTCTTCCTTATATCGAACAATTCCTTGAAAGCGGAGATGAAAAGGTAAAGGAATATTGTGTCAACGCGCTGGTAGATTCAAACTATATTGCCGAGATTTTGGGAAATGTCCTTTCCAAGGACTCCACCATTCGGAAAAGGGCCACCCTGCTTTTGGAACGAATGGTTAAAACTAACGTTTACTTTGGCCTTAAAAAAACCTTAGATGTTTTTTCGCCTAATTCCCGCGCTCAACTTTTGGAAGTGGTTGCCAATATCGATGAGAACCTGGTAGCACGCATGAACCGTGAGCTAACAAAAAAGGCATAGCGTAGAATCAAATGATTTCGTTCAAGAGTTTCTTTTCAGGAGCATTTGTAATTTTTGTCGCTTATTATCTTTTTCTTTCCGTGTATTACTTGGTTTTGAACATGGTTGGTTTTTTTGAGTATTGGAACAGACGTAAGGAACATGAAGAAGAAAATTATGCCGCTCTTTCTGTTTCAAGCTTTACGGTGCCGGTAAGTATTATTATTCCTGTGCACAACGAAGAACTTTGGATTTTGGACTGTCTCAAGTCCGTTCTTAATTTAAATTATCCTGAATTTGAGATTATTATTGTCGATGATGGTTCGGTTGACAAGACCATACCTATCTTGAAAGATTTTTTGAAATTAAAATTCATCCATAATCCATATACAGACCATTTCTCCTCGGGGAAAATTCTGGGCCTTTACCGGTCGGAAAAGCACCCTAAAATTACGGTGCTTAGCAAAGAAAGTGGAGGTAAAAAAGCAGGTGCTGTGAATGCCGGGCTTAACATTGCCAAATATAAGTTTGTATGCGTTATGGATTCTGACACGGTTCTTGAAAATAATGCACTTTTAAAAGTCATGGCTCATGTGCAAAAGGATCCGGAGAGGATTATTGGAATTGGGAGTTACTTTGGCTTGGTGAACGGTTTTAAAATAAAGGACGGCCAAATTCTTGAAAGAAGTTTTTCTTGGAAACCAGTGGTAGCTTATCAAACTTTAGAATATATCCGCACATTCATCGGAAACCGCATTGCTTGGAGCCGGTTTAATGCCATGCCTAATATCGCAGGAGGATTTGGGGTTTGGAGAAGAGATGTGCTTTTGGACCTTGGCGGTTATAACACTGAATTTAGCAGCGAGGATGTCGAGTTTACTTTTCGGGCCCACGGTTACATCGCGAAACATAAGAAGAAACACTACCGGATTATGATGCTTCCTTATTATGTTGGTTGGACAGAAGGCCCTAACGATGTAAAATCACTGATCCAACAACGGGATAGATGGCAGCGGGTGATGATCGAAACCGTATGGCATTATAAATACATGTTGTTCAATCCCAAGTACGGAAGTTTTGGTTTTGTGACTTTCCCATACTTTTTATTTTATGAGGTTTTAGGCGTCTTTTTTGAATTGGCGAGCGTTGTGATCACCGTTTGGGGCTACCTGGCGGGTTTATTGAACACCGAACTCTTTTTTGGTTTTTTCATACTAATGATTTTATATCAGGCATTCATCTCGCTTATTCCTCTTTTTACTTTTAATCGGGCACAGGAGATCTTCAAATCTAAAGATGCGGCCTACCTTGTTTTTTTGAGCCTGGTAGAGTTTTTTTGGTACCGTTGGATTATTGCCTGGTCAAAGTTCGCGGGAACTTTCAACTTTTTTAGGGGCGACAGAACCTACAATATGGTGCCCCGCACAAGAGCTTAAGTGATAAAACCATCTAGTTTTCCTCGTTCTACGGTAGTATAATTTTACCCTCACGAAGAAGATCTATGATTAAGAGAATCTCTTGCTGTCTTATTCTTTTTTTTGTTGTTCCGGCCATTTCCTTTGGCGGAGATGTCTCCGCTCAAACTAAAGTTACAGCCCCGAATGGAAATGAGGGACAAAGCTACGTTGTCTCACGTGTTCTGGACGGAGATACTTTCAGGCTCTCGAATGGGCAAAATTTAAAGTTAGCTGGAATTAATACGCCGGAACTTCATAATATGCCGATACTCACCCAGGAAGCCAAGAAATTCAAAAAGGAAATCTGGGCTTATCGAAATATAGGAGTTGAAGCGTATCAGGCAGTCCAGCATTTTCTGGATGTAGCTAAAAATGAAATCAAAGTTGAGTCTGATGTTGATGTGTTTGATCAAGAAGGAAACTTGCTGGGCTATGTTTATATTTCTTTGGGCAAGCTGGAAGAAAATATGACTTCTGATAGCACAGCGTTTATTGAGAATGGAAATAACTACACTATATTTCTAAATGCTTACCTTGTGAAAATGGGTTTGGCAGAAGTTTTACCGGACGGTACGAGCGGTAAGTATCACGATTTGTTTCTGAAGTTACAGCAGGAAGCGAAAGAAAATAAAAAAGGGATGTGGAAGTAATATGAATTGCCCGGCGTGCGATGAGGCCATGATTGTTTTGGAACATGAACAAATAGAAGTCGATCATTGTCCGATGTGTCAGGGCAATTGGTTGGATGGCGGAGAGCTTGAACTTCTTTTGGGCAGTTCTCATGAGAAGGATAAGTTGCTTTCTTCGTTTGAAACCGATAAGAATGCAAAAGAAAAGGCAAGAAAATGCCCGATCTGTTTCAAAAAAATGGAAAAGGTTTTATGCGGGACAGGGCATAACGTTTTGATTGATCGGTGCCGGAAAAATGACGGCCTCTGGTTTGACTCAGGCGAGCTCGACGCAATGATTCAAATGAAGCATTTTGGGAAAAACACGAAAGTTTTAGATTGGCTTAAAGCTACATTCGGAAAAACAGAGGGAGGAAGAAAATGACAGTTTTGTGGGTTGTGTTGGCAGTTGTGGTGGTGATCATTCTATCTGTAGTTGGGGTGTTTAATTCGCTAGTCGGTTTACGGAATCAGGTGAAGAACAGCTGGTCTCAAATCGAAGTTCAACTGAAAAGAAGGCATGACCTGATTCCCAATTTGATTGAGTCCGTAAAAGGTTATGTGCAGCATGAGCGCGGGACGCTTGAAAATCTGACGAAAGCAAGAAGCCAAGCCATCAGCGCCCAAACTGTTGGGGAAAAAGCCAAGGCAGAAGGTGTTTTAAGTGGTGCTCTCGGAAGACTTATGGTTTCAGTAGAAAACTATCCGGATCTTAAAGCCAATCAGAATTTTCTGGCGCTTCAGGAAGAATTATCGTCAACTGAGAACCGGATCGCGTTTGCGCGCCAGAATTATAATGATCAAGTGCTGGCTTTTAACAATAAGATCCAAATGTTTCCATCAAACTTGATCGCAAACAGCTTTGCATTTACAAAAGAAGAATTTTTTGAATTGGAAGATAAAACCGAAAAAGAAGTTCCGAAAGTCAGTTTTTCTTAAGTTAACGCGACTTTTAGAATCACACGCCATTCTCGCCTGAGCGACTATGTGGGAATTAATCCAAGAAAATAAAAGAAAGTCTATTTTTCTATTTATCGGGATGGGATTATGCCTCCTGTTGTTGGGGTATTTGCTTGGAGCCGCTTTTTTTCCTCCCAATGGGGCTATATCCGGTGTTTCAATTGCTTTAATCATTTGGTCCGTACTTTCGTTGGTCAGCTTTTTTTCGGGAGATCAAATTCTTTTGGCCACAAGCGGTGCGAAAGAAATTTCCAGCGATGTCCATCCGCAACTCTTCAATATCGTTGAAGAAATGAAAATTGCAGCTAATCTTCCTGTCATGCCCAAGATCTACATCATGGATGAGGCCGCTCCGAACGCTTTCGCTACGGGGAGGAGCCCCGAACGGTGCGCTATCGCGGTTACCACAGGCTTGCTTCCGAGACTGAATCGAGACGAACTTCAGGGAGTGATCGCTCATGAAATGTCCCATGTCCTGAATCGGGATGTGCTTTTTATGACGTTTGCAGGCATTTTACTCGGGTGCATTGTCCTGATTTCAAATATGTTTTTCAGAGGGATGTGGTATTCTTCCGGTTCTTCCAGGAGATATCGTTCCGGGCGTTCTTCAGATGGAGGGAAAGGCCAAGCGCTGATCTTTATTTTTGCAATTGTATTTGCTATTTTAGCGCCCATTGCAGCGCGCCTGCTTTATTTTGCTATTTCGCGGAGGAGAGAATATTTGGCGGATGCTTCCGGTGCAAGGTTAACCAGATATCCAGAGGGTTTGGCCTCCGCACTTGAAAAAATTTCCTCTTCCGACGTTGAACTCACTTCAGCCAATCAAGTGACGGCGCCTATGTATATCGTGAATCCATTTAAGGAAAAAAGGATGAGTTTTTCAAGTGTGCTCAGCACCCATCCTCCTATTGAAGAGAGAATTAAAATCTTAAAGAGTATGAGTGGGGGAGCAAGTTACGTGCAATATCAGAAAGCGTACGCAGCGGTTACGGGGAAGTCATCTCAGCTCATTCCTCCATCCGGACTTGAAGATCAAAAAGAAATTCCAGTCAGAAAGGCTGTTCCAGAAGCACCAAAGCCGCAAAGCGTGAAAGATCAAGCCCGGGCCATCGGAGATTTGACGAGAACCATTTATGATTATACGTTTTTAACTTGCGTTTGCGGACTCAAAATTAAAGTGCCGCCTGATTTTAAAAAACCTAAGATCGTATGCCCGAGATGCTGGCATCAGATGGATAATCCGTTTTTGAAAGTTGCCGCACCTACCTCGCAGACTTCTTCGTGATGGCTGATCAAAATCAAGTGCCGCTGTTCGAACGTTTCATTTTTTTTATCGAATACCTTCTCACTCGATTGGTATCGGCCATTCTTAATCTTTTACCGTTTTCCTTAGCGCTTGGTTTCGCCCGCCCGGTTGGGTTTTTAATGTTTTCTCTTTCGAAGCGTCCAAAACGCATGGCCTTGGAAAATCTCCGTGAAGCGTATCGGTCAGAGAAGTCTGAATCTGAAATTAAGAACATAGCTTGTGGATCTTTCCAGCATCTTGCCGAATTTGGAATTGAGTGGCTTCGCATGCCGAAAATAATCCAAGATCCGCACCGATACCTAACCATCAATCACGTGGAAAAGATTCGAGTTGCTTTACGGCAAAAAAAAGGTGCGTTTATGCTCGTTTCCCACAACGGGAATTGGGAAATTATGGCTTTGAATGCCGGACTTTTAATTGCGAAAGCCTTAGGTACATCCATTTATGCATTGGCTCGTCCGCTTCAGAATCCTTTTCTTTATGATTACGCGGTCAGGCTTCGCGGAGGTATGGGGCTTAAAACCATTGATAAATCCGGAGGTGTTCGAGAGGCGTTTAATCGGCTAAAGGAAAATGAAATTGTTTGTGCTTTGGTCGATCAAAGAATTAGCGAAGGAAGTATCGAGACTAATTTTTTTGGCCGCTCAGCTCTTACTACGAGTCTTCCTGCCATTGCCGCTCTTCGTTTTGGAACCCCCGTTTTTTTTCTGTTTCTTCATAGGACGAAAGATCAGCGGTTTGTTCTAAATGTAGAAGGACCTGTTCCGATTGAGAAAACGGGAAATGTACATCGGGATATTCGAGTGAATACCCAGAAGTTTCTTGATCGAATTGAAGCTGAAATCAGGAAGGATCCCGCTCGTTGGCTTTGGATGCACAACCGCTGGCGGCCTGAACACGGTGCAAAAGATTAATAAAAATGGCGGCGAGAGGAATCGAACCTCTGACCCAGGGCTTATGAGTCCCTTGCTCTACCAACTGAGCTACGCCGCCTTGAAGGGTTACAAAAACATAAAATTGTAACTTATCCTTGTATATCCGCAAGAATTTTTATGATTCATCAAGCGCGATGAGCGCCTGAGCAACCCCATCCGTAACTTTCCGAATGAAATCCAAATTGAGTGTTTCAATGGTGTCTTTCGGGCCGTGATAGTGCGGATTTCGGTAAAAGGAAGTATCTGTAATCAATAGAGCTGGATAACCGGCATCCCAAAAGGGTGAATGGTCACTCCAGCGTACCGGGGGAAGAGGAATTCCGTTCAGCGGTATCAAGAGCGATTCAACCGGAAGATTTTTGGTTTCTTTCATTTTTGATTTAAACTTATTCAAAAGCTTCCACGACCTAACATTTCCAACAATCGCGATAAAGTTGCCTGTGTTTGGATAGAAAAGTCCGAATCCAAATGGCATTTTTTGACTTTTAGGTTTATCAGTCGCGAACCCCACCATTTCAAGCGAGATCATTCCACGAACACGAATATGATTATGTTTTAATTTTTCTACGTATGCCGTTGAGCCAATCATGTACCGTTCTTCCAAATTAAATCCAACGAATTCAACCGTGTGATTCCATTTCCGATCCGCTAGAATTCTGGCGAGTTCAAGCATTGCAGCAACGCCGCTTGCATTATCGTCTGCACCCGGCGAGTCCGGCACGGAATCAAAATGAGCACCGACAATAATTCGCTCATCCGATTTCTCTCCCTTTTTACGTGCGATGATATTTTGAAATGTTTCACCATTGAAAGGAAAAGAATCCAATTCAATTTCATAGCCGAAGCTTTCAAGCGTCTGTTGTATATAATGAAACACATATCCTAAATGTTTATCACTCAGACCGGAGGTTCGTTCACCTACAAGGTGCTTCAAATGCATGCCAATCAATTCTTGATTTGCATTCTTCATTTGCGCCGATCCCTTTTCAGCTGATGCGATGATTAAAATATAACATGCGAGAAAGATTAAACCAACCTGTCTCATAAGCTGATTTTATACCATGTTTCGCGCGAGAAAGGAATTAAAGGATGGAAATTATGGTGTTATAATAAATGCCATGGTTCGTAAACAATTTTTAAGGACGATTCAAAAATTTCGCATGATTGAAAAAGGTGAAACCGTTTTGGTGGCTGTCTCAGGCGGCTCGGATTCGGTGACGTTGCTTTATTTACTTCTTGAACTCAAGAAACCCTGGAAACTCAAACTTGGGATTCTTCATGTAAATCATCAATTACGCGGGAAAGCTTCAGATCAAGATGAAGCGTTCGTTCGGAGATTAGCACATCGTTCAGGGGTCCCTATTTATGTTGCGCGAGTTCAGGTGAAGCAAAAAGCGAAGGAAGAAAAAAGTTCGCTTGAGGAAGCGGCGCGCGAAGCAAGGTATCATTTTTTTGAAAAAACTGCAGAGGCGAAACATACACAGAAAATCGCCGTAGCTCACACACAGGATGATCAAGCCGAAACCGTTTTGATGCGCGTGATCACTGGAACAGGACTTCAAGGCCTTCAGGCCATTAGGCCAAAACGCAAACTGAACGGAAGTTATATCGTTCGGCCTCTGATCGAAATTCCGCGCACACAAATCCGCGAATTTGTAAGAACTCATTCGATCCATTTTCGGGAAGATGCTACCAACAGATCGCTTCAATTTTTAAGAAACAGGATTCGTTTGAAATTGCTTCCGTTTTTGGAGTGTTCATTCAATCCGCAGGTGAAAAAAGCTTTGGCTCGCCTTCCTCATCTTTTGGATGTGGATCTCGCATTTTTGGATGAGTCCGCTGAAATTTTTTATAAGCGGCTCGCACGCCGTAAACACCCAAATGAAATCTTATTTCCAAAACAATCATTTTTACAATTGAAGCCGTCCATGCAATATCGTTTAATCAATCGTGCACTTCGAACTCTGGCTGATGCGGAACTTGATTTTGATCATTGGAATTTGTTTTTGGAGCATCTTTCAATAGAACAGCCTTTTCGTCTCCAATTTCCAAAAGGGCTTTTTGCTTTCGTTTCATCCGAAGCAGTCTGCATCAGACGAATTAAAGGAGCGTTGCCATCTTTTTCTTACAGGCTTTCCTTAGGAGAGTCGGTCTATGTTTCTGAAATTGATGCAACCGTTTCCTGTGAATTGCTTCCCAAAAAGCCTCGAGTCATTCGGAAAGCAGACAAAAGTTTTGACATATTTGACGGCGGAAAACTTTCGTTTCCATTGCCCATTCGAAACCGAAGAGCAGGGGATCGTTTTCAACCTCTCGGGCAGAAAGGTCCGCTTAAATTGAAAGGTTTTTTAATCAATAAGCGGATTCCTGTTGAAGAACGCGACTGCCTCGCCCTCATTCTTTCAGAAGGTACGATTGCCTGGGTGGGTGGGGTTGCTATGGGAGACTCCTTTAAAATAAATCCCCGCACAAAGCAATTTGTTAGGATTTCATTGGCTCAGGGAAATCAAATTTAACCTTAATCTACGTAAAAGGTTACAAATTGCTTGCCCCTCCTTCTCTTTACTGTTAAAATTACCGACTATGGAAAATCCAGATTCAGGCCCTAAAAAGGCAAATTTTAAGGACAGCGCTCCGAGCGGAAAACCTCCGCTTCCGAAGCGGCCAGGTCAACCGCCAAAGGGGCCAGACTCCGAGCGCCGCCGTCTGATCGCATTCTTGGTTATCCCTCTTATTTTTTTCGTTTTACTCCAGATTTTTGTCCTTCCAAAGATGGAAATGAAACAGCTTTCCTACAGCGTCTTTTACGAAATGCTTTCCAACAATCATGCAACGGGTGAAATTGAATCAGCCGAATTGGTTGAAAATACAGTTCGCGGAAAACTCAAAGACGGTTCCTATTTTCAGGTCAATATACCGCTGAATGATCTGGAATTGATTCCGCTTCTGCGGAGAAGCGTTACGAACTTTAATGTCAATCCGCCTCAAGTGTTTTGGCGCAATCTCATTTACTCTGTTCTCCCGGTGTTGCTTTTGATTGGATTTTTCTGGTTTTTCGTTTACCGGGGTGTTCAGCAGGGCGGTGGCAAGATTTTTTCATTTGGGAAATCACGCGCAAAATTATCAGGCGACCGGGAACGAATTACTTTTAAAGATGTGGCTGGTGTTGATGAGGCCAAAGAAGAGCTTCAGGAAATCATCGAATTTTTAAAAGATCCAAGTAAATTTACAAAACTGGGCGGCAAAATTCCGAAAGGCGTATTATTGCTCGGACCTCCGGGAACCGGAAAAACGCTTTTGGCTAAAGCTGTGGCAGGTGAAGCAAGCGTTCCGTTTTATTCCATCAGCGGATCTGATTTTGTTGAGATGTTTGTCGGAGTTGGTGCCGCACGTGTTCGCGATCTTTTTGAGCAAGGGAAGCGTGCTTCAAAAACAAGCGGCCGTGGAGCGATTATCTTCATTGATGAAATTGATGCGGTGGGGCGCCAGCGTTTTGCGGGCATTGGCGGCGGCCATGACGAACGGGAACAAACGCTAAATGCCTTGCTAGTTGAAATGGATGGTTTTGATACTCAAGCGGGAGTTATTTTAATTGGCGCGACCAATAGGCCCGATGTATTGGATCCCGCACTGCTTCGTCCCGGTCGTTTTGACCGTCAAATTGTCGTGGACCGGCCGGATATGAAAGGCCGTGAAGAAATCTTAAAAATCCATACGCGGAATGTGAAGCTTGCAAAAGAGGCGGATCTTTTAAAACTTGCACGCCAAACACCTGGATTTTCCGGTGCTGATCTCGCTAATTTGGTAAATGAAGCAGCGCTTCTTGCTGCGCGTTACAACAAAACCGAAGTCAGCCAGGCTGAGCTTGAAGCTTCCATTGAACGTGTCATGGCAGGGCCTGAACGGAAATCACGCGTCATTTCCAAAGAGGAAAAAGAAATCGTGGCGGTCCACGAATCAGGCCACGCGATCCTTACTGTACTCGTTATGGGCGCAACCGACCAATTGCATAAAGTTTCTATTATTCCTCGTGGCCATGCAGCTTTAGGATATACGCTTCATCTTCCTTTGGAGGACCGTTATTTAGTTCGCGAGAAAGAACTGTTGGATAAAATTACAGTGCTTCTTGGCGGACGAGTGGCGGAAGAATTAATCTTTAAGCAAATTACGACAGGGGCGCACAATGATCTTGAAGTGGCTACGAATTATGCGCAGCGGATGGTTTGTGAATACGGAATGAGCAAACGGCTTGGCCATCTCACGTTCGGGCGGAAAGACCACGAAGTATTTTTGGGCCGGGATCTCATGCGTGAGAAGGATTATTCGGAAAGCACCGCCGTTTCAATCGATGAAGAGGTCCGCCGAATTGTAGATGAGTGCTACCTACGGGCCAAGTCAGTCCTTGAAAAAAATATCGACAAGCTCAAGAAACTTTCTGACAGGCTTTTAGAAAAAGAAGTGCTTGCAAGCGAAGAAGTAAAAGAACTTATGGGACTGAACCACGTCCCCAAAACAGATCAGCCCGTGGAAACAAGTTCCAAGATTCAGCCATGACTTACCGATAAAAATTTATAGGTTGTCATGACAGTCCCAGCGACAGCATCAAATTTAATTTTCGTTTCAGCACTGACTGTCATTAAATAGAGTAAATTGGTAGTCAGTACAGTCCCGACTTCTCATGAATAATTTTAATGAAAGCCGGGACAGAGTAGCGCTGGGGCAGTCAAGCAAGTCGCAGTAATAAGCTGTACCAAATCCTACAAGCCAATGGTTTGGAAAACAAAAGCCACTACCTTCACTTTTGAACGCCCGCTGATGATGGGGATTTTGAATTTAACCCCTGATTCTTTCTATGATGGCGGACGTTTTATTAATCCTGACCAAGCACTCGAACAAGCCTTTCGTCTTATTCAGGACGGAGCGGACATTCTTGATTTAGGAGCTGAATCTACCCGGCCTGGTGCCAAGCCAGTTTCTGAAGAGGAAGAATTAAATCGTTTGCTCCCAGTCCTGGACCGTTTGAGGGGGCAAGTCCAAATTCCAATATCGGTTGATACCACAAAATCAGAAGTCGCCCGTCACTCTCTCGAACATGGCGCCCAAATCATCAATGATGTCAGTGGACTTCGTCAGGATCCTAAATTGGCTCGAGTGGTGGGAGAGTTTGGAGCGGGCCTTATCTTAATGCACCGCCGCGGCACACCTGAGACGATGCAGCTCATGACGGATTACAATGATTTGGTTGGGGATATCAGCCGTGAGCTTTCTGAAAGCATCGAAATTGCCGAATCGCACGGCATTTCTCCCGAACAAATCGTAATTGATCCTGGCATTGGGTTTTCAAAAACAGCAGAACAAAATCTGGAGCTGCTCGAACATTTAAACGAATTCAAATGCTTAGGCCGTCCAATTTTGGTAGGGCCTTCTCGAAAATCATTCTTGGCAGCTGTGACAAAGCAAGCGCCGGACAAGCGTCTTTTTGGAACGGTTGCCGCCTCGGTGTTGGCTTTTGAGCGGGGAGCCAATATTTTCCGTGTTCATGATGTATGGGCGGTTAAAGAAGCCATTTTGGTGGCCGAAGCCATTTTAAATTCAGGGAAGAAGGTTTCCTTATGAGCGGGCATTCGAAGTGGGCCAGTATTAAACACAAAAAAGCTTTAGTCGATGCCAAGCGCGGTAAAATGTTTACCAAATTGATTCGTGAAATTACGGTGGCAGCTAAAACAGGTGGCGGTGATCCCGGCTCAAATCCCAGGCTTCGCCTTGCTATCTCAACAGCTAAAAGCGGCAATATGCCAGCCGATAATATTGAAAGAGCGGTTAAAAAAGGAACCGGAGCGCTGGAAGGGGTTAATTACGAAGAGGTGGTGTACGAGGGCTACGGGCCTGAAGGTGTGGCCATTTATGTCCAGTGCCTCACGGATAACAAAAACCGGACCGCCTCTGAGATTCGAAATATTTTTTCGAAGAAAAATGGAAATATGGCCGGAGCAGGTTCGGTGTCGTGGCTTTTTGAGAAGAAGGGTTTGATTGTGGTGAACGAAAGTAAAGCCAACGAGGATCAATTAATGGAGCTGGTTTTGAATGCTGGAGCTGAAGATTTAACGAAAGCGGGAGATAAATTTGAAATTATAACCGGCGCTTCCGATTTTGAGACCGTTAAAAAAGCCTTAGATGACGCCAAAATTCCTCATGAAACTGCAGATCTTCAAATGATCCCAAAAAATTTGGTTCCGGTAAGCGTAACCAATGCGCGCCAAGTCCTGGCTTTAATCGAAACATTTGAAGATCATGATGACGTTCAACATGTTTATGCGAATTGCGATATTCCGGATGAAGTCATGAAGGAAGTGGCGTAAAGCATGCGAATCGCCGGTGTTGATCCAGGAACGATTGAAACAGGCGTAGGAATTTTAGAAGATAGCGGTAAGCAGTCTACATTGATTTTTTCGCGAACGATTCATGCGGGCCGAGCCAAAACCATTGCAGCACGGCTTGAAATTATTTACACCGAATTAAAATCGATCTTTAGAGAGTGGAAACCCGAAGTTGTTGCCTTAGAAAATATTTTTTATCAAAAAGATTTCAAAGCAGCAGTGAAAGTCGGCGAAGCACGTGCGGCTGCCATGCTTGCTGCCAATGCCAACGGAATTGAAGTGGTGGAATATCCGCCGGCGCGGGTGAAACAATCCATTTGCGGAAACGGCCGGGCCACAAAAGATCAAGTTCAGTATATGGTGAGGCAGATTTTACATTTTAAAGGCCCTCTCAGCGCCGATTCAGCCGATGCCATTGCCGTTGCTTTATGCCATCTTCATTCGCATAAGTTTCAAAAGATCCAAAAGGAATTTGCCCGTGTATAGTTTTCTTTCCGGAATTTTGGCCGAGAAATCTTTGACTTTCGTTACGATCGATGTGAATGGAATTGGTTTCCAACTTACCATTCCGCTTTCTACTTCTCAAAAGCTACCTCAAGTAGGTGAAAAAATAAGGCTTCTTGTCCATCACGTGGTTCGCGAGGATGCCCAGCTTCTTTTTGGGTTTGCCACAGAAGAAGAAAGATCTTTGTTTAGACTCCTGCTTGGCGTTTCTGGAATTGGGCCTAAACTTGCCATTACTGTTCTTTCAGGACTTGGAATTAGAGAATTGAAAAAAGCAATTGTCGATGGCTCCGTTCCAGGATTGACCGCTATTTCCGGTATTGGGCGAAAAACAGCGGAACGTATGATTATAGAATTGCGCGAGAAAGTTGTGATTGAAGGCCGGGCCGAAGGAGGAAAAGCGGGAGCAGCACTTTCTAAGAACGAAGCGCTTGTCGAAGATTCGGTTCGGGCTTTAGTTTCGCTCGGTTATTCGAAACAAAGTGCAAAAGCTGCCATTCAAAAAGTGCTGGCTGATCATGGGCATGACCGCCTGAGCGCAGAAACCCTCATTCGTGAATCATTGAAACAAATCCAATATGTCTAAACAGGAAATGGAACCGGACCGGATAGTTTCGCAGGTTCTTCGTGAGGAAGACCTTGAATTTGACTCATCTTTAAGGCCCACCCAATTTCAAGAATTTGTTGGCCAAAGCAAAATCAAAGAAAACTTAACCGTTTACATTGAAGCGGCTAAAAAGCGCAAAGAGCCGCTGGATCATGTTTTGCTTTTCGGCCCGCCCGGTCTCGGAAAAACCACCTTAGCCCATCTGATTTCAAAGGAAATGAATGCTAATATCCGAATTACTTCGGGGCCCGTTTTAGAGCGGGCCGGAGATTTGGCGGGTCTTCTGACAAATTTGCAAGAAGGAGACGTTCTCTTCATTGATGAAATTCACAGGCTCTCTCACATCGTTGAGGAATACCTCTATCCTGCGATGGAAGATTATATTTTAGACATTATGTTGGATAAAGGCCCAAATGCCAGATCCGTTCGAATTAATATTCCCCATTTTACTTTAATCGGAGCTACCACCAGAAGCGGCTTACTTACCTCACCGCTTCGCTCACGGTTCGGGATTGTCGAGCGGCTTAATTATTATTCTGATGAAGAGCTGACTCAAATTGTCCACCGTTCCGCCAAGATTTTGAATATTGAAGTTGAATCAAACGGTGCTCATGAAATTGCCAGGCGTTCGCGCGGTACGCCGCGAATTGCAAACCGCCTTTTGAGACGGGTCCGTGACTTTGCCCAAGTGAAAGCGGATGGAAAAGTTACCTTGGGCGTTGCCGACAAAGCGCTTAAAATGCTTGAAGTGGACGAAGCAGGTTTGGATCAGATGGACAAACGCATCATTATGTATCTTTTACATGAATGCGAAGGCGGGCCCGTAGGCCTCAATACGCTTTCCGTAGCGGTCGGTGAGGAAAGTGAAACACTTGAAGAAATTTATGAACCTTATTTGATTCAAAAGGGATTTTTAAAACGGACTCCTTCAGGGCGCGTGCTTACGAAATTGGCGTATAGCCATTTTGGTGTAGAACCAAGCAAACGGCAAAAGGAACTTTGGTAACGATGCATTACTTTGGAAAAACCTTAATCATGTTTGGTTTTATCCTGGTTCTGGCGGGCCTTGTCTTTCAGTTGTTGGGGAAAGTGCCAGGGATTGGCCGTTTGCCTGGAGATATCTATATTCGGAAAGGTACCTTCACATTTTACTTTCCGATTGTTACTTCACTGGTCCTGAGTTTGCTTCTTTCCTTAGCCCTTTCTTTTTTCTGGAGAAGATAATTTCATGCAATCACTCGTCCTGTGGAAAGCGGTTCTCGAAATCAGCTTCATCTGGGTTTTGATTTATTTCATGATCCGTTTTGTTCAGGGTACGCGCGCCCTTCAGGTTTTAACGGGATTAGTCATTTTGGTGATCATCTTTAACGTCGCCAAAATTTTAGAGCTGAGTACCATCAATTGGGTATTGACCAAGCTCTTTGCAGTCGGTGTTCTTGCTTTTTTAATTTTATTCCAACCTGAGCTCCGCCGCGGCCTTGCCCGAATCGGACAAAATACAATTTTTAACCCGTTTCTTAAAAAAGGCGGAACTGTTGATGAATTGGTCGAAGCTTGTCAGCGTATGTCTCATATGAAGCGCGGTGCTTTAATCGCCATTGAACGCGATACGGGACTTAAAAATTATATCGAAAGCGGTATTCCGCTTGATGCGAAAGTGAGTTCCGAACTTTTAATTACTATTTTTGCGACCAACACCCCCACTCACGACGGCGGCGTGATCATTGAAGGAGATCGTGTTGCTTCAGCAGGTTCGCTTTTCCCTTTGAGCCAAGATCCTACCCTTCCGCGCATTTTGGGAACGCGCCATCGTGCCGCCATTGGTTTGACGGAGGAAACTGATGCCGTTTGCGTTGTAGTTTCCGAGGAAACAGGCGCTATTTCAGTTTCTGTATATGGAAAACTCACGCGTGACTTAGATGAAGAAGGCCTTCGGCGCGTTTTGAAAAGCCTTTTTCACCCAGAGGAACGCGGGAAAGCGTTTTTGGATTCCGTACAACAACGCTTCCGTTTTACAAGTTTTGGAAAGCGCGAAGGAGAGACAAAAAACTAATGCGTTTCTTTCGCTTGATTTGGCTTACTGAAAATTGGGGCTTGAAGCTTATTTCGTTGCTGCTTGCGATCGGTTTTTGGTTTTATGTGGTAGGTGAAGAGAGCATCGAAATCACAAAGACCATTCCGCTTGAAATCCGTGTTCCCAATGAAAAATTGAGCGTGGTAAAAAGTTCCACGGCCTTTTTAGAAGTTACTTTACAATCCCCTCGACATTTATTTTCCGCTCTTTCCTCGAGCAGCATATCTGCTCGTCATAAGATAGAAGGTGTTCAAAAAGCAGGTGATTACTCCTTTAACGTAGGAGCAAATGATTTTTCGATTCCGACACCTGAAATCAGAATCGTCAAAATTCTCCCTTCATTTGTAACCGTAACGCTTGATGAAGTTATTGTCAAAAAACTTTCGATCGAAGTTGATTTTGTTGGGGAACCTGCTTATGGTTATCGAGTAGATCGAGAAACGATCGAGTTGGATCCTAACGCTGTTTTAGTAGAGGGGCCCAAAACGGCTCTTGAAAAGATGGATACGATTAAGACGGAACCAGTTCAACTCGTTGGCCGGGTTCGGTCTTTTCGCAGGACGGTCAAAATTCGTCCAGGGCCCGAAATGAAAGTTCTGGGCGATGGTGTTACAGAAGTTCAAATTCCGATTAAAGCTGAATTCTCGGAGCGCGAGCTTCCTGACATTCGGGTGAAACCACTCGGGGTGCCGTCAGGAGGTTTTACTGCGCAGCTTGTCGCGGAAAAAGTTTCTATCATACTCAAAGGCCCCCGCGCTCTTTTGGATAAAATCGTAGCCAGCGACATTCTTGCCTATGCCGATGTGGATAATTTGAAAGAAGGAGCTCAAGATGTGCCGGTGAAACTCATTTTGCCGCAGGATGTCGTTCTTAAAAATGAACCTCCAGTTGTATCTGTTGAGGTTAAACGTTTGAAATCCTAAATATTGTCTCACCGCTTATCTTCATGCTCCAAAAAACGTCCGTTAAACTTGGTTTAAATATTGATCATGTAGCTACTGTGCGCGAAGCCCGCGGCGGCCATGAACCCGATGTCATTCAAGCTGCGTTGGAGGGAATTCGAGGAGGGGCGGATGGAATCACCGCCCATCTTCGGGAAGACAGGCGGCACATCCAAGATGAAGATGTATTTAAACTGAAGCAAGTTATTTCGGTTCCACTTAATCTCGAAATGTCAATTCAGGAAGGGATCGTAAAAATTGCACGAAAACTTAAGCCTGCAAAAGCCTGTCTCGTTCCGGAACACCGCCAGGAATTGACCACCGAAGGCGGCCTTGATGTTATTGGTGAAAAAAGGCGGATTGCAGAGGTGGTGAACGGTCTTCAAGAGAGGGGAATAGAGGTAAGTCTGTTCATCGATCCAATTCCAAAGCAAATTCAAGCGGCTTATGATGTGGATTGTGATTTTATCGAATTGCACACGGGCCGTTATGCCAACAGTGCGGGTCGAGATCGTCAGCGCGAGCTTAAACGGCTTCACGAAGCAAGCCGGTTGGCCCATTCGCTTGGAATTGGCGTGAATGCGGGGCACGGCTTGAATTATGAAAATGTGAAACCAATCGCGAAACTTCCTCATGTTTGCGAACTTAATATCGGTCACGCTATTATTGTGCGCGCTGTTTTCACTGGACTTCGGAAAGCAGTCCAAGAAATGCGTGCTTTGATCAAAGGTGTACGGTAAAAATGGATATTAAAAAAGAATTCCGAAAACACTTTCGAAAAAGGCCGCAGGCTTCTCACAAGGGAGATTACGGGCGGATCTTTGTCTTGGCCGGCTCGCGAGGGTTGAGCGGCGCATGTTATTTGACAACCATGGCAGCGTTACGTTCCGGCGCCGGCCTGGTGACGGTCGGCGTTCCAAAAAGTTTGACCTCGCCGCTTACGCGTCGTCTGACCGAAGCCATGATGAAGCCTTTACCTGAGACAAAAGAAGGAACGTTGAGTTCTTCCGCCCTCAGGCAAGTCCGTTCTTTTTTAAAAACGCAGGATGTTTTAGCATTAGGTCCGGGGCTTTCTTGGAATCGCCAAACTCAGGCCCTTCTCAGACGAGTTACACTCCATTCAAGGAAGCCAATGGTCATTGATGCGGACGGTTTGAATGCTTTTAAAGGACATGTTGATTTATTTCGAAAATTGAGAGCACCTGCTATTTTGACGCCGCATTCCGGTGAATTTGTACGGCTTTTTGGTGGAAAGATACCGGAAGGGAATCGAGAGCGAAAAACTAGAGCGCTTCTCGCCGCACGACAATTTCAAGTCATCGTTGTTTTGAAAGGCCATCATACAATAGTAGCTTCACCCCAAGGCAGGGTTTACATGAATAAAACAGGGAATCCAGGGATGGCAACGGGAGGATCAGGGGATGTTTTGACCGGTGTGATCGCTGCCATACTTGGACAAGGAGTGAAACCATTTGAAGCGGCTTGTTCTGGAGTTTTTATTCACGGCTTGGCGGGCGATTTAGTTGCAAAGGAGAAGGGCGAAGTCTCTCTGGTTGCTGGAGATATTCTGAATGCTTTACCACTTGCATTTCAGAAGGTTCTTAGACAGAATAGGGCTCATTAATTTCTTTTTTTGCTGTCCCTGAGCAATAATTGAATGAGTCAAAGCTGCCCCAGCCAAAAGCGGCTGGGATTGCTCGAAACTTTATTGATAAAATGATAACATTTTATAGTAGCTTCTTCGCTGCCCTTAACTTCTATTTATTATTCTATTATAGTTGTTAAGGACGGCACTGATCATCTATGGATGATCAATTGAAGATTAGTGCTGGCGTAGCTCAGTGCCAACTGTCAGATTAAATATACCAAGGCATCGATTCATGGGAAGTTGGTACAGTCCTGGCCTTTTCATGTATTTTTTTCTAAAATGAAGGCCAGGGCAGGGGCAACCCTGACTTTCATTGACATGTACAATTGTTTATTTTATTTATGGTAGTCAGGACAGTCCCTGAGCTTCTCATAAATAATCAATCGGTATCAATGCTGGCGTAGCTCAGGGGCAGAGCAGCTGTTTTGTAAACAGCGGGTCGGGGGTTCAAATCCCTCCGCCAGCTGAACTCGAAACTGTTTTTTCGGGGAGTTACCCAAGTGGACAAAGGGGACAGACTGTAAATCTGTTGGCTTCGGCCTTCAGTGGTTCGAATCCACTACTCCCCACCATGTTGGTTATAATAAGGAAGATGATCAGAGAATGAAAATCACGAAAAAGTTGGTTTTAAGTGTTTTATTTATCGTTTGTGCTTCAAGGCCCATTTTTTCTCAGGATGGCCTGTGGGAAGATTTGTATAATCAAGCGGGCAAGCTCATTAGCGATGGAAAATACGAAGAGGGTATTCAAGTTGCGCGAAAAGCATTAAGAGTTGCAGAGACTAATTTTGGCCCTAAAGATGTAAAAGCAGCATGGTCTTTAAACGTGTTGGCCCATTTTTATCTTCTCGATGGGAAATTTGGCGAAGCAGAATCGTTTGCCAACCAAGCATTGGAAATAACCAAAGATGATCCGAACATATTAAATAATCTGGCAATTATTTACACAGAAGAAGGAAAATTCTCCGAAGCTGAAAAGATTGCGGAACGAGCTGTGAATCTCAGTCAAAAAACGTTTGGTAAGGATGATCCTAAAACGGCAGAAAGTTTAAGTACACTTGCGGGAGTTTATCGTACTCAAGGAAAGTATTTTGAAGCGGAACCTCTTTACGAACGTGCTTTAAAATTATGGAAAGAAGAATTAGGGGAAGACCACCCCAAGGTAGTGCTTACGCTTGGCAACTTAGGATCGGTTTACGGTGCTTTGGGGAAATACGATGAAGCTGAGAAACTTTTGAAAAAAGTGTTATCTATCCACGAATCGACCCTTCCGCCAGATCATCCAATCCTCGCACTTACTTTTAGAGAAATGGGCAAGCTGTATATTCGAGAAGGCAACCTTATTTCCGCTGAGTTTTATTTGAAACGCTCGCTTGAAATTCAGGAAAAAGTTCTGGGACATAATCATCCCGAAGTGGGAGCAACTGTAGGACGTCTTGGGTTGCTTTACAGGCTCCAAAAAAGATTTAAGGAATCAGAGTCTTATTATAAGCAGTCGTTAAAAATATTCGAGAAAGCCTACGGCCAGGACAGTCCGTATGTCCGGGATGTCAAAAAAGAGCTGAAACTTCTAGATGATGAGATGAGCAAAAGCGCTGCAAAACAACCTCAGGCAAACATATGAAGATTTTAAATGTTGCACTGTTGATCATTTTATTGATGCGTCCTACCAATTTATTTGCTGCTAGCGGCCCAAGTTACCAAGTCCAAGCAGAAAAGTTTCTACAAACCATTGTTGAAGGGAAAATAGATGAAGCTTACGATGAACTTTTTAAGGATTCACCCATTATGAAATTAAAACCGCAGGCAATCGATGTTACAAAACAACAAACTAACATGCTGGTAGGTTTGTATGGGAAAAAACTGGGCTTTGAGTTCATCAAAAAGCAAACGTACGGACATTCCATTATCAGACTCCTTTATATTATTAAAACCGAAAACATTCCCATTACTTTCGAGATTTACTTTTATAAGCCTTCTTTAAAATGGCTGCCTGCTAGTGTTAATTTTGAAGATACTTTTGCGTTATTAGCTGAGAGATAAAACAGACATAAAAACTACATTTTTTCGCCAAACTGCCGAAAATTACTGCTGTAGGAGAAGCGCGGTTTTAGGTGTAAAAGTTCCTTGACAAGGAGAGGTTTATGGTAAAAAATACCCCAAGTTACAATAATCATGTGCTAACAACTGTTATGACAGAGGTGGCATTGAAAAAGATTACGGGCTTCATTATAGTTTTCATATTTTTCATTTCTCAGAATGCTTTTTCTGACGAACTGTTAAACTATCCTTCCCAAAAAGGTCGTCTTAGCCCACTGGATTCCCAAAAATTAAGCAGCAGTCCAAGCGATTTTGGCCAAACCAGCCCTCACAAAAGCGGTAGTGACTTGATTGGCTTTGGCCCCGATAAAATTTGGCAGATACGTCCAGGGTTTGAATTTAAAACTGCTTACGATTCAAATGTCAACCGCGCGCCTCAAGGACAAAGAAAAGGCGACACCATATTAAGCTATATTCCTTCCATTGGAATACGCCGTCAAGGCACCCACTTAGCCGTTTTTGCCGATTACAAAATGGATTTTGAGGAGTATCTTAAAAATCCGAGACAGAACGGTTGGAATCATATTATTAAAAGCGGCGTCAGTTTTGCCGGCAAGAGACTTAAGACCAATGTGACTGATGATTTTTCTTACATTAAGGCTTACGCTTCGAACGAACAATCCGAACGCCGTACGATAGTGATAAATGATGTTAGTCCTGAAATTGCATATCGGTTGACTCCAAAATTTAGCATCGCTACGGTTTATGACAATAGATTATTCGAATACAAAGAAAGTGCTTTAAGGGAAAATAGCTATGATGTCAATGATATCGGTGGGCGCATTTATTATCATATGACTCCAAAACTTGATTTTTATGTTCATGGTTCAGGGAATACGGTTGACTATTTTAATTCAGGACTCTTCGATTCCAAAGGGTACTCTATTCTAGCGGGCTCAAAAGGCCAGATAACGAATAAAATAGGGGTAAATGTTGATACGGGTTTTCAAAGTCAGTATTATGACCAATCTGCGATCGACGCCTTCCATGGATGGACGTATAAAGGCACTATTAACTATAGAGCAACGTCTAAACTTGGCGTTTCACTTTTTGGGAAGCGTGGCAGGGAAGAATCAGTTTATCGAACCGTCGGTTATTACACAAGTACTTCTGGGGGACTGAGTTTAAGTTATAAAGTTACCTCTCGTATGAGCATAGGAGTTGACGGATCCATTGAACGGAATCTTTATCCCAGCGAAACTTTAGAAGGAACCACAACGAAAAAAAGAAGAGATTATGCTGTTGTTACAGGAGCCCGGTTTAAATGGGAACCGATTCGCCATGTGATTCTTTCTGCAGGATATAGCTTACGCGAAAGGGACTCAAATTTTGGAAAGATTTTTGATTACATTGACCATACCATTGATGCTTCGCTTTCGTACAAGTTTTCATGAAATAATGCGCTCAACCGCTTATGGGTTGATTAGGTTTATTATATTTTTTGTTCTCGCTGCTTTCTATTTCCCTTCCCATGGCTTGATGGCCAGCACTTTTGCTGCGAAGGAGGTAAACGAGCCCAGTTCCTTCCAATTGCAACCTGGAAGCCGTTTAAAAATAGTGGTTTATCGCGAAGCAGACCTTTCTGGCGAGTACGAAATTGATCCTGCCGGAAACTTATCTTTTCCTTTGATTGGGGATATAAAAACGGCGGGGTTAAAGATTGAACAATTAAGTGAACAGCTTACCGTCAAGCTTAAGAAATTTTTAATTAACCCACAGGTTAGTATTTCGCGATCAGAAGGCACGATCAAATCGATTTCTGTTTTAGGCCATATAACAAAGCCGGGTATTTACGATTACACTCCCGGATCAACGCTTATGAGATTGATTTCAACAGCCGGCGGTTTCGCCGAGTCTGCTAACAAAAAGAAGATTAAAATCGTTCGTATCATTGATGGTGACAAGAAAGTAATGATTGTTAATGCAACAGATATTATTAATGGACAAGCGAACGATCCGAACATAGAATCCGGCGATATTATATTTGTTCCAGAATCCATTTTTTGAGGAAAGGAAAAGAAAATCGTGGTTCAAAAAGATCTAAGAGAATTAAGCGAATATCAGTTGTGGCCTCACGGCGAAACCGCCGGGTTCGACTTAGAGCTTTTGTGGAAGATTATTCAAAAACAGCGTTGGTTCATTTTTACGGTGGCTGCCATCGCGTTTGCGGTATCCACTATTTATGCGTTCCGACTTCCAAATATATACACCGCACGAACAAAAATTTTGATTGAGCACATTGATCAATCCGCTTATCAAAATCCTGAAATGCTCAAGCCTGAAGCAGAGTTTGGCCCTATGTATTATCAAACACGAATAGAAGTGCTTAAAAGCCGCCATATTTTGGATCAGGCTGCAGAAAGTTTAAATTTAGTTGAGCATTATCAAAAATCCTATAAACACATGAGAACAAATGAAGAGGCCGCCCGACTTTTAGCTGATAAGATTAATGCGCAAATTGTAAGAGGGACGCAAATTATTGAACTTTCCGTCAAAGACATAGATCCTCAATGGGCTGCTCGAATAGCAGATGGGGTAACAGAGGCTTTTATTCGAGAATCTTGGAAGGAGCGCTTTTTTGTTTCCGATCAACTTTTGAAATGGTTTCCTAAGGAAGGGGAATTGCTTAAAGAAAACAGTGCGATTAGTCAGTTAAAAAAATTGGACAAGGAAGAGGCCATTACTTCTCTTCCAAGTGTGTTGCGAGACCCAGTTCTTAGCAATATCAAGCAGGATCGGCTTAAGGTAGATGCGGAACTCAAAGAACTATCTAAGCGTTACACTCCAGAACATCCAAAAATGAAAGAACTCTTAGCACGTGCTGATTACCTTGAAAGTGAGATGAAATCTCAAATTGAAAAGATTTTGTCGGGATTGAAATCCGGGTTGGCAGGCGAGTTCAGCATTTCCAACGCCAAAATAGTGGAAAACGCAGCCATTCCTAATAGACCTTCTGAACCATTGCGCCTGTCAATTATTTTAATGAGCACGGCGGTCAGTATTTTTGCGAGCGGATTCCTTGTGGTTATTTTAAATCGTTTGGATCAAAACATTAAGACTGAAGAGAATGTGCGGGAAATACCAATTACATTTTTGGGTTATCTACCCTTTATTTCCACTTTGGGTCAAAATTCGGGGAATGGCAAGGCCAAGAGCCCATCGAACTATATTTTTTCCGATTCCAAAATCGCCGATGACTTAACCAATATTCGTACCGCAATACTATTTTCAATGCCTGCCGATCGAAGCAAGTTAATTATGTGCACAAGCGCAATTCCCGAAGAGGGCAAAACGACAGTTGTGTCTTTACTGGGTATTTCGCTGGCTGAAGCAGGTGAAAAAGTCCTCTTGATCGATGCCGATATGCGCAAACCTTCTTTGCACCATATTTTTGGGTTGGAAAATAAGGTTGGTTTAAGCAATTGTCTCGTGGGGACCGCTCAAGCGGAAGATGCAATTGAAGCAATTGACAAAGTGCCGAATCTTTATGTGATGACAGCGGGAGAAAAAGCGCCAAATCCCGCCGTGTTGCTTACTTCTGCAACTTTGGACCGTTTGATTCACGATCTCGAAACGGATTATAGCAAAATCATTCTCGATGCGCCCCCGTCACTTTATATCGCGGATGGGCTTATCCTCACTGCTAAGGTTCATGGAACAATCTTGGTTTTCAATTCTGGAAAAGTCCATCAAAATATAGCAAAAAAGCTGAAGGGAAAAATTTCTTCTTCTAAAGGCACCATTATTGGAGGCATTATTAACAGGGCTGATTACAGGAAATTGGAATACCCGTATTACCATTATTATAGTCAGTACAGTAAGTATTACCATCACACACCTAGTCATTCAGAAATGCAGGAGACGTCACCGTTATAATATTGCCCGGATTGTGGCAGGCGAAAAAAGTTGGAGGAAAACAAATGAAACAATCAAATTTAAAATTCGAGCAGATTCAAGCGAGCGTACGCTTTGTTGGTTTTTTTATCGTTGTATCGTGTCTAACCCTTTTTACTTCCCCCGTAAAATTTTTATATGCAGAGAATAGTGTGACCAAGGTTAGCGTGGGAGCGCAAGGTATCGTCGTCATTTATAAAGTAAACCCGTCGAACCCTGCGAATGTATATGCGGCAGAGGTACTTCCATTTCAAGAAGGAGCTGTTATTCCTGATGGAAACCAAACGCGGTGCTGTCTTAATTCTTTGACTGGTGGCAACGGGGAGGTGGAATTTGATGGTAAGAGATATCCCGTTGAAGCCGGAAAGAATTATCTTTACAACAACGAGACCAAAACTTTTGAAACTTTGTCTTTGATGGGCGCAAGAATTACAACCGTGGAAGTTAAAGATGAAAAAGGGGGCAATAAGGTTTATGTGAAGATTGATAATCCAGCTGCCAAAGGAGGATTGCTTGGAGGAACTCTTGTTTTGGGCAAGGATGCTAAAGTAACCATTCATTTGTGTAGCGGATTGGTTCATGCGGAGGGGGATGTTAAGGTCGAAGGTAACATACCGGGCGGTTTGCAGAATCCACAGTTCATTACTGAAGAAATGATGAAGGGTCTTGGAGGACGGAAAGATACATTCACTAATCCCCCCGATGTGCCGGAGAACCCTGGTCCGCCGCTAGATGCAGGTGGTGAAGCGCCGACGCCTCTCGGTAGAGCTAGCGATTCTGGATAATTTGATTTCTTTTTGATTCTTTCAGTGAGATTGCTGGTTCGAAGATGAAAAAAACCATTGCAAAGACCATTTTCTCTTTGCAATGGTTTTTAATTCTTACAATTCTTTTTTTCTCAACCATTACTTTTGGGGGTGTTCATGCCTCCTCTATTTTTTTTATCCGCCTCTTCATTATTGCAAGCCTCCTGCTCCAAATCATTTTGATTTTCGTTCAGGAAAACTATTTCAATGATTTCCGTCCCGCCTTACTGTTTCCGACGTTTCTTTTCGTTTCCTTTTTAACTTTTGTTTTTTTACAATACATTTTTGAGGTTCGGCTTCTCAAGGGATGGATGATTGGAACAGTAAGTCCCTACGCCACTTATGATCATTTTATCCAATTGATCACTTATTCATTGTTTTTCTTTGCCTGTGCCAAGGTTGCTTCCAGCCGAGAACTTGTAGAACGATTAGGTTCTCTGATCGCTGTTCTCGTTTTTTTGATTACCATACTTGGCTTAGCGCAGAGGTTGGTTGATGAAAGGATTCTTTGGAAAAGCTTCTCGTCCACCCCCCAAAGTTTTTTTGGCCCTTTTATTAATGAGAATCACTTTGGCGGTTTTTTAGCACTCACGTTCCCTCTTGCTTTAGGGTCGATGCATTACCGTTTCAACAAGGTAAAAAGAAAATTGTCTCAAAGCCATGAGCAGAATACATCACATGTGAATTGGTTTACCTTCATTGATGAAGGAGTTGTATTTTTATTTTTTCTCCTCGTCGTTACTTTAGGGGCTTGTTTTTTTGCTTTGGCAAGGGTAGCTGCTTTGGTTCTTCTATTTTGCTGCATTGCTTACTTCGTGGTATACGCTATTAACAAACGAAACGCTTGGTTTTACTTAACTTTATCCGCAATTCTTGTGGGCGCATTTGCCTTGTTGCAGTGGCTTGGCGTTAACACGATTGTCAACGCCTATACGATAGAAGCTTTGTGGAAAAGTTGGAGCGAACGTTTTGAAGTTGCCAGGCAATCTTTAAATCTTTTTAGCATGTTTCCATTTTTTGGGACTGGCTTGGGTTCCTATGCGTTTGTTTCTTCGAAAGTTGTTACAGTTTTGATTAACTATGTTTGGTGGGATCATGCGCACAACGACTATGTGGAATTGTTGACTGATACAGGTGCAGTAGGTTTTCTTCTCTTCATGGGTGTAATATTATCGCTTTTGTTTATTTCAATACGCAAGAGCAGGGAAAATTTCTCCCACTGGAGCCGGGCCATGACGGCCCAAGCTTTTATTGCTATCATTTGTATCGGAGCCATGGAATTGGCCGATTTTCATTTAAAGATTCCGGCGGTCGCTTTATTTTTTACTTTACAATTAGCCATTTTATTTCAAAGCCATCAATTTAAGGAAGACGAAGCTTTACCACAAACAACAAGTGTTTCTAAAAATCAAGCAGAGGCTCGATCAGTTTCGTCGGTGGGCGGGTCAAAGGCGAAAGGCATAATTTTTAAAACCATTTTTTCTTTGACGGCTTTGCTTGTAGCCATTTTTTTGCTGTTTTATTCTGTGACTAGTTACAGGGCTTATCAGTTATCTCAAACTCAAGATCATGACCGGCGGTTGACTGATCTGAAAGAAGCTGTTGAGTTGCAACCGTTAAATGCGGAACTTTGGTTTCAACTTGGCAAAGAATATAGGGAACGTGCGAAAAGTATAGAGGGTGCAGAGAAAAAAGACCTTATGGATCAAGCAGTGTTAGCCTTACGAAAGGCCACGATGTTAAGTCCTTCCTATGACTATTATTGGTATTACTTGGGGTGGGCGGAATATAGCTTTGGTTTTGAGAAAGAGGCCATTCATTCGCTGGAAGAATCCGTTTATTGGGCACCGCAAAAGCAGAGTTGTTCTCTTTATCTCCTTGCAATTTATTTGAGAGAAAGTAAACGAGCTTTTTTAGATTCAGATAGACTCAGATTAAGAGACAAGGCTGGAACGCTTTATCGAAAACTCCAGCGGTTGGAGACACCTCCCACAGAAAGCGATTACAAGGGCTGGATGGGTGACTATTATTATAATAAGTTAAAGGAGTTGATTCCTTTATTGCAATAACCATTAACTTGGTCTTTGGAGTTCTTCCCCGCCGTCTCCAAGTACAGGAAATTTTCTCATTTTGCCGCAAAATAAGTCATGTTATAATGTTCCTTAATTTGGAAAGGGCTACGACGCATCACTTAAAATCAATCATTGTTGCGAAAGGTAAAATCAGCTTTCTGACTATCTGATGTTGGAAAGAATTATCAAGAAATGTCTTTCAGAAATGCTGGGAAATAGCGAAGACTTCCGTTTTTAATAAGTTAGTAAAAACATCAGGGTTATAGGCAATTTTGTAAATTTGACGTTCGAATAGGGGTGTGATAATGAAAGCGCTTATCGTAGGTTTGGGAAGCATTGGGCGGCGGCACCTCGCAAACCTTAGGTTAATTGAACCTAAAACTCAGATTATAATTTGGCGCCAACACTCCGCGCCGCAGCAGAGTGATGATATTTGTGGTAAGGCGAACGAAATTGTTTACGATTTGAAAGCTGCTCTTGAGACGAAACCCGATGTGGCTTTTATTACCAATCCCGCATCCTTCCACGTAGAAACTGCATTAAGTTTAGCAAAGCAAAATATCCACCTCTTCATTGAAAAACCATTGTCGAATACCTTAGATAAGGTTGACGAATTATTGGATTTGTGCAGTGAATATTCTTTGGTAGTGATGGTTGGTTATAATTTTCGATTTAACAAATCCTTACACGTAATGCGGCAAACATTGCTTGAAGGCAGAATTGGGCGGCCATTATCCATTCGTGCGGAAGTTGGACAATACCTTCCTGAATGGCGCCCTAATATTGATTACCGAAAAAGTGTCAGCGCACGTCGGGATTTGGGGGGCGGAGTTGTGCTTGAACTAAGCCACGAGCTTGACTATGTTCGGTGGTTAATGGGTGAAGTGAAATCAATTCGAGGATATGTTGGACGCCTTAGTGATTTTGAAATTGATGTGGAAGATACCGCAGAAATTCTCCTCCACTTTCAAAGCGGTGTGATTGGAAATATTCATATGAATATGTGTCAGCGCAATGCAATGAGAAATTGCCGCATTATCGGAACGTTAGGTACGCTGATGTGGGATGGACTTTCGAATCGAGTGCAAATATATTTACCTGAAGTAGGTAAGTGGGCGGATATCTATGCTTCCGAAGCCGTAGATCAAAATGAAATGTATGTTTCAGAAATTCGTCATTTCCTAGAATGCGTTAAGACAAATTCAACTCCTATGGTAAGCGGGTTAGAAGGCCGGCGGGTTCTTGAAATGGCGCTTGCCGTTAAGGAATCGTCTTCCCAACAAGAATTAGTAGAATTATGAAGCCAAATATCGTTGGGTTTATTTTCGCGCGCGGTGGCTCTAAAAGCGTTCCACGAAAAAATATTCGCCCTTTAGGAGGTAAACCTCTAATCGCATATGCCGTCGAGTCTGCTCTTCAAAGTAAATTGATTAACAGGGTAGTGGTTTCAACTGATGACTTGGAAATTGCTGAGGTAGCGAAACGTTATGGCGCGGAAGTTCCTTTTATGAGACCGTTGCATCTTGCTACGGATGAAGCCTCGGAATGGTTGGCTTGGCAACATGCGATTGCAACGATGCAGAGTTTAGAGAATAATTTTACAATCGATCTTTTCGTTAGCGTTCCGCCAACGTCTCCTTTGAGAACCGCCGAAGATTTGGATCATTGCATTAAAACAGCCTTAAATAACGAGGTAGATTTAGTGATTACCGTGAAAGCAGCAAAACGCAATCCTAGTTTTAATATGGTGCGACTCGATGAGAATAATAATGCTTATCTTGTTACCCCGCCACTCCAAAAAATTTATAGAAGGCAAAACGCTCCTCCCGTTTTTAATATGGCGACAGTTGCTTACGTTGCAAGACCATCTTTCATCATGAGTGCCGAGTCGATGTTCGATGGAAATGTCAAAGCAGTTATAATGCCTGAGGAGCGTGCTGTAGATATTGATACGGAATTAGATTTTGAATTCGCTGAATTTCTATTGAGACGCTCTAAACAAAAGCAGAAAGTATCTTTTATTCATCAATGAAAACAATAGCTGAAATTAGATCGTTAAAACATTTGATCAATTTAGAAGGGCGAGTTGCTTTGGTTACAGGCGGAGCAGGTCATATTGGCTCCGTTATTTGTGATACGTTGGCAGAGCTTGGATCCTCGATTGTGGTTTTGGATAAAGCCCAAGAAACATGCGCTCAAGTGGCAAACAGAATTGAAACCGTCCATGGAGTTAAAACCATGTCTCTTCCATTGGATTTAGAAGATGAAAAGAAAGCCTCAAAAATACCCGAGCAAGTTCTGAACCATTTTGGTCATTTAGACATACTGGTTCATTGCGCGGCGCTCGTAGGAACTTCTGAATTAGAGGGATGGAATACCAAATTTATTGATCAAAACGTAGATACGTGGAGAAAAGCTCTTGAAGTAAATTTAACGGCACCTTTTGTATTAACACAAGCGTGCGCCAGGGCTTTGAATGCTTCTGATCACGCTTCAGTGATCACCATCGGCTCCATTTACGGAATGTTAGGGCCTAACTTGGAATTATATCAAGATACTTCAATGGGTAATCCCGCTGCTTATGCGGCTAGCAAGGGAGGGTTGTTGCAACTGACCCGGTGGCTTGCGACGGTGCTCGCTCCGAAAGTGAGAGCTAATGCGATTACGCTTGGCGGAATATGGCGAAACCAGCCAGATGAATTTCAGCGTCGATATGTCGAACGTACGCCAATGAAGCGAATGGCTACCGAAGAGGACTTAAAGGGCGCCATTGCTTATTTGGCCAGTGATTTGTCGGCATACGTTACAGGTCATAATTTAGTTGTCGATGGGGGATGGACTGTATGGTGACAGCTGTTGAAATTGCGGGCCGTAAAGTGGGGACTTATTTGGTTTTTTATTATTCCGAAAATCCTTAAATGAGCCCTGCCTTATTTTTTGATCAAGCGTCCACCCGCGAAATTCAATGTGTACAACATCTTTGGGTTCACAAAAATGTGCATTTCGTTGTATGATTTTATCAGAAAAAGGACTATCTGTTAGTTATCGCTCTTTAAGCATGAGATTTAATGCAAAACGTTGTTCCATGGAAGTGGCGGAGAAAGTATTTCACTTTCAAAACACCTTTATTCCGAATTTCTGTACTTTTTAGATTTTTATTCCCAAAAAAACCAATACGTTAAAATGTTAATAATTTTTGTTAACAAGAGAAGGCTAAAATGTCAATTCATTGGACTCCTACAAAAAAGGATTTTGAAGTAGTTGCTTCTTGGAGTTTAGATCGAAACCCTTTTTCGGCAATTGACGATTATTCAGATCTTAAAAGGGAACTTAGGTGGTTGAATCCCGGGCATCGTAAGTGCCATGATAATTACTTTTTGAAGCGGCTTGAATATATGGAATTCATAAAAAACTATGATCATTATTACAAAACAGCCAATAAACCAGTTGATCGTATTCATTGGGAATATCTTATGGCGCGCAAGGCTTGGTACATTATGCCGCTTGGTTGGGATAACTTTGCTGAGGGCGGAAAAATCATTGATATCGGTTGTGGAGATGGCGATACGATCCAACGAGTAATTCGCCATGTTGAAAACATTTGGATGAAAAGAAATATTAGTGATCGGAAGTTGCACATTGTAGGTTTCGATCTAAATTCTTCTAGGATTGATAATGCTAGCAGGCTGGTTAATACTGTGAACTCTAATATTAGCTTTGAGTTCATAAAAGGTAGCGTGATCGAGGGTATAGATTTCCCAGATAAACATTTTGATTATGCAATATCGACCGGTGTTATTGAGATAATTGATCAGGGCCCGCCTCTTGAAAAATTTTTGGGTGAGTGGTGCCGGATAACTAGGAGGGGTATATATAGCGAGGAATTAATGGATGAATATCCTGGGGGAGTTCCGCGACGGGATTTAGCACAGAGGCTTGCCGAACGTGGTTTTCGAACTAAGGAACTGTATTATCTTTTTACAGAGCCTTTTGATTTATTTAAGATGTCTGATCCGATAAAACTATGGCCGATCCTATGGGAACAGAATCTCTATGCAGAACGTTTTTAATGTTGGAATTGTCTGCTGGAGAATATTTGATGAGATTTCTTTGCAAAAATAGCACTAATAAATTAGGTTGGAATTAGGTTGGAATAAGGAAATTGCATGTCCAGTTAAAATTCCTGATTTCAATCTGCTACAAAATGCCCTAAATCTTATTTTATTCGGATAACTATATACGGTTTAATACCGAAACTTTACATTTCAGAAAAGGCATTTAGTTAGAGAAATTCGCTCACTATTTTTATAGGAGTGTTAAAATAGTGCACTGCTTAGAGGTAAAAAGGACTTGAAAACCATAAAATGCAGCTCATTTAAAATAGGGGGTGGGAAACCATGCTTCATTATTGCTGAAGCAGGTGTGAATCACAACGGCAGCCTTCAAATGGCTCATCAGTTAATTGATGTGGCTGTTGAGGCCGGGGCGAACGCAGTTAAATTCCAAACTTTTACAGCTGATCGGTTAGTAATAGCTCATGCGCCAAAAGCTGAATATCAAATGCGGACGACAGATCATTCCGAATCCCAATATGAAATGTTGCGTAAACTTGAGCTTTCAAAGGAAACCCACCGTGATTTGATCGCTTATTGCAAAAATAAAAATATTCTTTTCATGTCGACGCCATTTGATGAAGATAGCGCCGACCTATTAGCTGATCTGGGAGTTGCTGTTTTTAAGGTCGCTTCTGGTGAGCTGACCAATCTTTCATTCATTGCTCACGTGGCGCGAAAAGCTAAACCGATGATTGTTTCGACGGGTATGGCCAATTTAACTGAGGTGGAAGCTGCTGTGAATACCATTCGGGCGACAGGCCTTCAGGATTTTATTTTGCTTCATTGCGTAAGCAGCTACCCTGCTAAACCTGCCGACGTTAACTTGCGCGCTATGCAAATGATGTCTGATACCTTTAATCTTCCCGTTGGATATTCAGATCATACGATGGGTATTGAGGTTGCGATCGCTGCCGCAGCATTAGGTGCTTGTGTGATTGAAAAGCATTTTACGATTGATCGTAATTTACTGGGTCCTGATCATCAAGTTTCTTTGGAACCTGTTGAGTTAAAAAAATTAGTGGAAAGCATTCGTATTGTAGAAATGGCATTAGGTCGTGAGATAAAAGAACCAACACCCAGCGAAGCTGATACAGCTCGAGCAGCTCGAAAAAGTTTAGTAGCCGCTCAAAACATTCCAGCAGGTACAAAATTGACCGAAGAGTTGATTGCGATTAAACGACCCGGAACAGGGTTGCCTCCCCCCATGAAGTCTCATTTCCTTGGCCGCATTTTGAAAGTTCCGGTTCAGGCGGGGACTTTGCTTGTTTTAGAAATGTTGGCATGAGAACCATTGGAGTTGTAACCGCTGGAAGATCCGATTATGGAATCTATTTGCCACTCCTACGAAAAATTCAAGAAGATCCCGAACTAAAATTATATTTGATGGTGACTGGTATGCACCTTTCACCAGAATTCGGTTCAACAGTTCACATGATCGAAGAAGATAAGTTTGAGATCAATGAGCGGATCGAAATGCTTGAAACGTCAGACACACCCCAAGGAATTGCGGAGTCCATCGGACGGGGAACAGTTGGTTTTGCTAAAGCCTATAGTCGTTTTCGGCCAGACGTCCTCGTCGTCCTAGGAGACCGTTTTGAAATGTATGCAGCTGCTTTAGCCGCTCTTCCGTTTAAAATTCCTATCGCACATATTCATGGAGGAGAAGTTACGCAAGGCGCTTTTGATGACGCTCTCCGGCACTCCATCACAAAGTTAAGTCATTTGCATTTCGTTTCTATTGAAGAATATGCACGACGCGTGATTCAAATGGGTGAAGAACCTTGGCGGGTTATGGTTTCCGGTGCCCCTGGCCTTGATAACCTTCGATCAACTAAATTGTTAGACGCTAAGGAATTAAAAGCTAAGTTTGGATTGTCTTTTGATCATCCACCGCTTTTGGTAACTTATCATCCGGTAACTTTGGAATATGAAAAAACAGAATGGCAAGTCGGGGAACTCTTGGCCGCTTTGGAAACATTTGAAATGCCAATTATTTTTACTTCTCCCAACGCAGATACTAATGGTCACGTTGTCCGTCATTTGATTCAGCAGTTTATTAAGACACATCCTTCAACTCAGTTTGTGGATAATTTAGGAACGCAAGCCTATTTTAGCCTCATGGCTTTATCCGCCGCTATGGTTGGTAACTCGTCAAGCGGAATTATCGAGGCCACTTCTTTTAACCTTCCCGCGGTGAACATTGGGACGCGCCAGCAAGGTCGGATCAGAGCAAAAAATGTGATTGATGTAGGCGATAAGCGAACAGCGATTGTTGAAGGGATACAACGGGCTCTAGAACCAAGCTTTCGTCAAGACATAATGAATTTGGAAAATCCTTATAGATGCGATCAAGGTTCAGACAAGCTCATTGACCGGTTGAAAACATTCGAACTTAATGAAGCGATCACGATGAAAAGATTTTTTGACCTTCCACAATTTTTATTTAATGAATATTCGCATCATACCGCGTTTAGATATTAAAGGTCCCAATTTGGTAAAGGGAATCCATTTGGAAGGGTTACGGGTGTTAGGTAAACCAGAAGCATTTGCCCGCTATTATTACGAAAATGGAGCGGATGAACTGATTTTTATGGACGTGGTTGCTAGCCTTTATCGAAGGAATAGCTTACTCGATATTGTCCAAAAAACTTCTAGAGAAATTTTCATTCCTTTGACGGTCGGCGGAGGATTAAGAAGCGTAGAGGATATTCGTGCCGTTTTGCGAGCTGGTGCTGATAAAGTTTCTATTAATACTGCCGCGATCCAGCGTCCCGAATTAATTCGAGAAGCTTCTCGAGCGTTTGGATCTTCAACCATCGTTGTTTGCATTGAGGCAATTAAAAATCCAAACGGAATTTATGAGGCTTATGTGGATTATGGGCGCCAGAGGACCAATGTGAATGCGTTGGAATGGGCCGTGCGTGCTGTGGAACTTGGAGCTGGAGAGCTGCTTGTTACTTCTATCGATAGAGAAGGAACAGGGGAGGGATTTGATTTAGAATTAACCCGAATCATTGCCCAATCTGTCTCCGTTCCCGTCATTGCTAGCGGCGGTGCAGGGAAAATAGATCATGTTTATGAAGTTATTGCAGAAGGGAAAGCCGATGCAGTATGTCTGGCTTCGCTTTTACACTATCACTTTATCAAATTTTACCAGCATGATTCTGAGGATATGTTTGAAGAGGGCAATACTGAGTTCTTGCGTCAAAAAACGGAGTTCTCAAAGATACGCGCTACCGATCTTTCGGAAATCAAGCAATATTTAACAACCCATGGTATCGAAAGCCGTTATGAAGCGAGAGTTTGAACATAAGGATGTAGTATGATTACGGTTGCCATTGTAGATTATGGTTTGGGAAATTTATTCAGTGTAAAACATGCTTGTGAGCAGGCTGGTATTCAGACATTTCTAGCTTCATCCCCTCAAGAAATTTTGTCTGGGGATGCAGTAATACTGCCTGGCGTTGGGGCGTTTAGTGATGCCATGGCTTCATTGCGCAGATTGAATTTGATTGAACCGCTTAAAGAAATTGTTTTGTCCCAAAAACCTTTGATTGGAATTTGCCTAGGGATGCAATTGTTGATGACAGAGAGTTTTGAGTTCGGCTATCATAAGGGGTTGGGAATTATCAAAGGTTCGGTAGTTCAGTTTGAAAATCCGATCGATGGGTTCAATAAATTGAAGGTTCCACAGGTAGGCTGGAATCGCATTTTCAAGAGGAATGAAGAATGGGATCAATGGACAAATTCGCTATTAGAGGGATTGCAAGATGGAGAATTTATGTATTTTACGCATTCTTTTTATGTGAAGCTCAGAGAGCCAAATTTAGCTTTATCCATTTCTCGTTATGGCAATATTGAGTTTTGTTCAAGCTTGAAATATCGTAATGTCATTGCATTCCAATTTCACCCCGAGCGCAGCGGCCGCCGAGGTCTAGAAATTTATCAAAACCTAGCCTCTTTTATAAAAAAAGATAAGAAAGTTAAAGAAAATGCAAACGTCTGAAAAACTAGAAGCCCGCTACGGGCTTCCTCGTACCGTGGTTTTTTGCAAACGTTGTGTAATGTCTAATCAACGGCCCGCGTCGATTGCCGAATTTAAGCATACTATCGACCGTGAAGGAGCAAAATATTTGCGCATTGATGAACAGGAAGTTTGCGATGCCTGTCGATACGCTGAGAAGAAAGAACAAATTAACTGGAAAGTACGCGAAGAAGAATTGTTGAAACTTTTGGATGGCTATCGTCGGAATGACGGCTCTTATGATTGCATTGTTCCTGGAAGTGGCGGAAAAGACAGCGCCTATGCAGCGCACATTTTGAAGTATAAATATGGAATGCATCCCCTCACAGTTACCTGGCCCCCCATCCTTTACACAGACTATGGGTTGAGGAACTTTTGCAGCTGGGTAGAAGTAGGCGGTTTTGATAATATTGCGTTTAAACCTAACGGAAAGGTTCATAAACTATTAACGAAGTTGGCAATTGAAAATCTTCTTCACCCATTTCAAACGTTTATTTTAGGGCAAAAGAATCTTGCCCCAAAGATTGCCATAAAGTATAAGATTCCCTTGGTGTTTTATGGTGAAGCGGAGGCGGAGTACGGAAATCCTATTGCCGAAACCCAAACATCCTTAAGGGATAATTCCTACTACACGATGCAAAATTTGTCGGAGGTTTTTCTAGGGGGCGTTTCGATTGCAGAGCTGACTGAAAAGCACAATCTTTCCTCAAACGATTTTGCGCCGTTTTTGCCAGCCACTGTTCAAGAGTTAGAAGCAACAAAAGTTGAGGTTCATTATTTAGGCTACTATCTTAAATGGACTCCCCAAGAAGCCTTTTATTATGCTGTTGAGCACACCGGCTTTCAGGCAAGACCCTTTCGGACGGAAGGTACTTACAGTAAGTATAATAGCATTGACGATAAGATTGATGATCTCCATTACTACACCACTTACATCAAATTTGGTCTCGGCCGCGCTTCATACGATGCTTCGCAAGAGATTCGAAACAAACACCTGATTCGTGAAGAGGGAATTGCTTTGGTCCAACGGTTTGATGGAGAATTCCCAGAACGATATTTTCAAGAAGTCATGGATTACCTGGAGATAGCACCAGATTATTTCTATGAATTATGCGATCAATTTCGTTCCCCTCATCTTTGGAAGAGGGAAAACGGCGAGTGGAAGTTAAGGCATCAAGTTTTTTAGTTTATTCGGAGAAAAATGATCAAAAATATATCGATATTTTGTATTAAACCAACACAGTCTATTCGCGAGGTCATTGCTTGCATTGACAAAAATCAGGAAGGAATCGCTTTGGTTGTAGATAAACAACGACATCTCCTTGGTACCGTGACAGATGGTGATATTCGAAGAGCAATCTTGGCAGGGGTTGATCTTGATTCGTCAGCAATAGCATTGCTTGAAAACCGTACTTCTGCAAAATACGCGAAGCCTATTGTTGCGCCGCTGGGCACGCCTAAATCTGAACTTCTTCGTTTGATGAATGAGCACGTGATTTGGCATGTTCCACTATTAAATAAAGAAGGAAAACTTGCGGATATGGTTTTGATTAGTGATTTTGTAAAGGAAGCAGAGATTCCTTTAACGGCTATTATAATGGCTGGGGGTTATGGAACTCGTTTGAGTCCTCTGACTAAAGAAATTCCAAAACCTATGTTGTCATTAGGCGAAGGGCCTATTTTAAAATCTATTATTAAGCATCTGCAAGGTTCCGGGATACGGCGGATTCACATTTCAACCCATTACAAACCGGAAAAAATTATTGAATACTTTGGCGACGGGAGCTCCTTTGGAGTTGATTTACAATATTTGACCGAAGACCATCCTTTGGGAACGGCAGGGGCACTTGGCTTAATGTCAGAACCAAAAGAAACTTTGCTGGTGATGAATGCCGACATACTTACTGCGCTGGACATTCGCGCCATGCTCTCTTTTCATCGAGAGCACCAGGCTAATTTGACAGTCGCAGTTCAGCAATATGAAGTTGCGGTTCCTTATGGGGTTATTCAAACGGAAGGACATTTGGTTCGTAGCTTGAGGGAAAAACCAAAATTTCAATGTTTCGTTAACGCCGGAATTTATCTCATAGAACCATCTAGCTTCCGTTTTGTTCCGAAGTCCAAGCGTTTTGATATGACAGATCTAATTCAAAAACTACTCGATGAAGGTCAAATCGTGGTGAGTTTTCCTATTCATGAGTATTGGTTAGATATAGGGAAACAATCGGATTACGAAAAAGCCAAAGAAGATATAAAAACGTACAATAACAATAAATAAGCTAGTTTAAAAAACAAACGAGAGTCACCGGTTGTAGCTGTGGAAAAGGTATGGAAAAAATATTCGTTAAATACCTGAATAAATTTTTGAATTTATACTTTTTTGCTTATCCCAAGCAGTTCGTCCCTGATCTTTATCGGTTTTACTCTCAAATAGTTGATATTTTAAATGTAGATATTAAAGCCAAATATCCCCATGTTGAAGTGTGCTCTTATACGGAAGATGACTTATTCAATCTGCTACAGCTAGATCCAAACATGGAGGCTGTATTTTTGCATAGACTCGAAAGAAGTATTTTTTTGAAAGAACCTGAACATCCTCTTTTGCCGTTTTTGGCAACCTTAATGAAGCTGAAAACAGGCATAGAGCTCTATTACAGTACTGAAATTGGGCCCGGCCTAAATATTCAACATGGTTTTGGTATTGTTATTGGCCCACGATGCACCATCGGAAACAATTTCGTGGTTCATCAGGGAGTTACGATTGGTCACAAGAAGCTTTATTCACCTGACGAAACGATTATTATTGGCAATGAAGTTGTCGCTTTTGCTGGGGCCAAGATTCTCGGAAATGTCAGAATTGGAGATCGTGCTCAAATAGGTGCGAATGCGGTTTTAATCACTGACGCCGAAGCTGATTCTTTATATGTTGGTGCTCCGGCCAAGAAAATCAAAACTTTGGAGCAAGTATTATGAACTGGATCGGGAAAAACGTACTTGTTACGGGGGCAGGAGGGTTCATTGGCAGTCATCTCGTGGAACGACTTGTTGAGATCGGTGCAAAAACATCGGCATTTGTACATTACAATGCTCAGGGATCCGCAGGATGGCTAGATCAATCTCCGCAGCGGACGGAATTTGAAATCATAGCTGGTGATATTTGCGATCGGGATACTCTTGCGCGAGCCGTGAAAGGCAAAGAGGTGATTTTTCATCTCGCCGCTCTTATCGGAATACCGTATTCTTATGAAGCTCCTTATTCTTATGTGCGCACAAACGTAGAAGGGACTCTAAATCTCCTGCGGGTTTGTCTAGAAGCAGATGTTGAAAGAGTGATTCACACATCAACGAGCGAAGTCTACGGAACTTCAAAAAGCGATTTCATCAGGGAAGACCATGTTCTGCAAGCTAAATCTCCTTATTCGGCAAGTAAAATTGGAGCAGATAAATTAGCAGAAGCTTTTTACTTTTCCTACCACCTTCCGGTTTCGATCATGAGGCCATTTAACACCTATGGGCCGCGCCAGACGCCTCGCGCCATTATTCCTACTATTATTCAACAAGCGTTGACCAAAAATGAAATCCGCCTTGGGAATTTAGAGCCTAAGAGGGATTTTACTCTTGTGACAGATACAGTTGATGGATTTATCCGAATGGCTGAGACTGGAAAAACCGTAGGGGAGACGATCCATATTGGATCGGGAAAAGCTATTTCTATTGGAGAGTTGGCAACTCTTATTCTTACTCTGATGAATTGTGAAAAAGCTATCGTTTCTGATTCTGAGCGCTTTCGTCCTGAGAAAAGCGAGGTAGATTATTTATGTGCGGATATCGCCAATGCTAAAAAACTCATAGGGTGGGAACCTCGACATTTGCTTAGGGAAGGTTTAATGGAAACCATAAATTGGATGGAGAGAAATCTTGGATCCTATCAACAAACTGCCTATCGGATTTAATACACTGGCAGAAGAAAAAAAGGAAGAAATTCCTTTGTGTGTTCCTCATATAACAGGCGAGGACTGGCATTACATCAAAGAGTGTTTGGATTCGGGTTCCGTTTCATCGATTGGGCCATACGTAGATGAGTTTGAGAAAAAGGTGTCGACTTATACGGGCTCCAAATATGCGATTGCCGCTATCAATGGTACAGCAGCTTTGCATATGAGTTTACTTATTGCTGGTGTACAACCGAACGATGAGGTTTTGATTTCTGCGCTTAGTTTTATAGCTCCAGCGAATGCGATTCGTTATGTGGGTGCATGGCCGGTTTTTATAGACGCAGAACCGAATTATTGGCAAATAGATCCTGAGAAAGTTGAACACTTTTTAAAGAATCATTGCTGCTGGCGTGAACATGCCCTTTACAACAAGAAGACGGGTCGGAAAGTGAAGGCTATTCTTCCTGTGCATATTTTTGGCCATCCCGTCGATTTAGATCCTATTCTCTCGCTGGCAAAAAAATATCATCTTTTAGTCATTGAAGATGCAGCGGAATGTTTTGGAGCAAAATACAAAGAAAAAATTGTAGGGACATTAGGCGACATCGGATGTTTTAGTTTTAATGGGAATAAGATCGTTACCGCAGGAGGTGGCGGTATGATCGTGACCGATAATTCCGAATGGGCGCGCAAGGCGAAATATTTAATGACTCAGGCGAAAGATGACAGCGTGGAAGGCATTCATCATGAGATTGGTTACAATTATCGTTTGACAGCTTTACAAGCTGCCTTAGGATGCTCACAAATGGAAAGATTGTCAGATTACATTGGTATCAAGCGTCAAATCGCAGACATTTATACCGCTGCTTTTGAGGATATGCCTGGTGTACAAACAATGAAAGAAGCAGACTGGGCATTCAGCATCTTTTGGATGTTTACCATTTTGGTAAATGAGAAAAAATATGGTATGAACCGAAAAGAACTATCCCGAAAACTTCAAGAAATAGGAATTCAAACACGATCGTTATGGCAGCCGTTGCACCTTAGCTCATGTTTCAAGGGGGCATCTTCGTCCGATTGCACTATTGCCGAAAAACTTAATAGAGAAGGATTAAGTTTGCCGTGTTCTGTAGGTCTGTTAAATCATGGAATGTCATCGATTGAAGCAGTCATTTATGAAGTTAAAAAGAACGCTTTGTAGCCACGCCGCAAATGCAAAGAAGCTCTGCAGACATTTGTACCGTTTAATCTGAAATTACCAATCAAGAGCCAAACGCTCTCAAAATGCATAAAAAGTAAATCAAAAAATTTTCGGACATCCTTTCAGAACTTGTTCGTTACATTAAATAAGTGATATTCAAAATGTACCGACCCGGATTTGATCCTTAACTTGAATTTTTGAACGGCGTTGAATCTCGACAAAATCTTAACCCATAAATTTTCTTTAATTTAGGATTACTGGGAATGGATAAGGTAGCCCTACATCAAAAAATAGATCGTTTTACGGTATCGCCTTGCGGTGATGTCTCTACTTTTTCGGAGGAAGATCAAAACTTAATCGTGATACCTTCCGGTTTTGACCTTCAGCTTGGTTTTAAGTATGCAAAAAATCTTTTGGCTGAGATGCATAATGTAAGATTGATTGGCGATGGCGTTACGCTTCGACATGTTTGGCCAGCTTGGGTTGCAAATCAAGGACGTCTTCTACTGACCGAATTGGGTGCTTACAACGTTTGGAATATTTTCGAGGTTACCCGAGAGTTACGGCTTGATATTAAGCAGTGGTTGGATCAAATTTTTAAGGGTGTGATTCCGGGCATAGATGGAAACTCAATTTTTTATGGTTCAGCCGCACAACGTTTTTTGCAACCAATGTTGCAGTCATTTCCAGTTTTAATTGGTTTAGTAGAACGGCATGGACCTGCCAAGTATTATTGCGTTGATGACAAATGGTTGGGATTTGATCAGTTTAAGATTTTAGTAGAAAGAACGGGAGGGAGCCTTAAAGTTCTCGAGTCTTCTCGAAAGCAATTATGGCCCGCTAAATTGTGGCCCGTTACATTTGTGATGGTTAGCGCTGTCGTTTTAATTTTAGCTGTCTTAGATCAATTAAATTGGTTTTTCAAAGCAGATCCTTCTCGGAAGAAATTGCGTCAATTGCGGCAAAGTCAAGCGGCGCGCCCTCATCCGAGGCTATGGGTAGCTTTAATACCTGATTGGTTGCGGATTAACCGGCATGTATTGGATTCGGTAGCATTACCTAAAATAAAATGCAATGAGGATATTGGAATTCTTTTACTTGGTAACCTCAGCCCGGGATTGCGATCTGAAGCGAACATGCGTGCACATGTAGGAAATGAACTTTGGCCCGGTTTAGGCGAGCTTAGATTTCATCTTGAAAAATGTATTGTAGATCAGGTTGGAACCGTTGAATCGCTAGCTGAATTGTTTACAGTTTTGTTTCGTTCCATTGTTTGTTCCATTCGCATTATCTTTAAGTTAGCTAATAGTTCAAGACAAGTTTATCACGGTTCGTTTCACGTCGATCTTTCTAAGTGCATAATTGATCTGGTGAAATTAATTACCAAAGACGTTTTCAATGCTACCGCAAGCGAGTACGCTACTCGTGCTGTTTTGAAGCGGTATAATTTCAAGCAAACACGGGTCGTCTTTTGTGGCAGTGCTTTGGTTTCCGAATCTCTTGCCGATCTCTTTTTGCAACATGCTGGTGCTACAACTATAGATTTGCTTCATGGAACCGGTGCTTTGTTTTGGATAGGAATGGAAGAATCGCAAGCATCCATGAGGGGTGTGTGGACATATCATGATGTGCGTGCCGCTGAAATGTTTGGTTCTAAGGCGGTAGCAATTGGAATACCTTGGGGGTTTGTTTCGCGCAGTCGTGTGATAAATCGGCGGGTACGGAACATACTGATTTCAAGTGGCTATGCACATCTAGGTACTGTCATTCAAGGTTGTTACCGATTTGTACCTTTTCAAAATGAGCTTATTGAAGTTGTGAAACTAATTCACGGTGTTTTCAGAGATCGTTTTTGTTTTCGTTGGCGGCCTCATCCGGCTGATAATAAAAGTTTCATTAACAAGACTTTAGAAAGCGTTCGCAATGTAGAACTTTCCCGAAACATCTCGTTTGCTGAAGACCTAACATGGTGCGATCTCTTAATTTCAAGCGTTTCCACCACTCTCTTTGAGTCTTTATTTGCTAGCGTTCCGATCTTCGTTCACGTGATACCATTTTTGAGCGGACATCCAGCAGTTGCTAATTTTGATCAATCCAGGTGTTTCTTTTTGGCAAACGACCTTTTAACGCCATTTACTCGTAGTATTTCACAATTAGATGCCGGTGATCCTGAGGCGTTGGCACCGGAAGAGCAGACACGACTAACTTTGTTTGGTTCCGTTGACAAACCGGCCACGATTGAAAACTGTTTTAGTGATTTCGAAACGACCGGAACTTTCAAAAATGTCTAATTTTGAATTCTTTAATTGCAACGATGATAAAGTTTAATACTCCAAAGATAAATGCTTAAAAGATTTTCAATTAATTCCTTGTTTTACTTGTTAGGAATGTTGTTGAATCGCGGCCTTGGTTTCCTATTACTGCCCTTATACATCCATTATCTGACACCTACTGATTATGGCCTACTAGCTATTTGTGCTGCGACTTCCGCTGTTTTTGGAATATTGGCAGGCCCTCCTTTAGAATCATCGGTAAGTCTTTTTTATTTTAAGTTGGAAAGGAACGAATACAAAAAGTTTCTTGGAACCGTTTTGTTGTGGAAGCTCGTAGTCCCATTATTTTGGGTAATCTTACTGGAATTTGTGGGTCCTGTTTTGACATCTCTATTTCTTCCGACAGTACTGTGGCATCCCTATTTAAAATTAGCAGTATGGATTGGCTATTTGGGCATGGCATCTTCTACCTTCCTGGAGCTCTTGAAGGCTGAACAACGAGCGCCTACGTTTACTGTGTTCACCGTGTTATTTTTGTTAATCAATATAAGTCTTCCAATATATTTTATAGCGGTGCGTCATCAAGGAGCACTGGGTAGCTTGTATGGGCAAGTGATTGCTGCGGCGATAGTAGCTTTAATATCACATGGTGCCGTAGTATACTACTCGCGTCTTAGACTTGAATGGAGGTATCTTAGAGATGCTTTAAAGTTATGCTTACCGTATGTGCCTCACGTTCTTTGTATGTGGGTTCTTAACATTTCTGATCGCTGGATTCTTGGACACTTTGTTCCACTGTTTTTGTTGGGTATCTATAATCTGGCTTATTCTTTGGGAGTGACGATACAACTTTTTGGAGAATCCCTCGCCTATTCTTTTCAACCACTGTATTATGAAAACGCCTCCCAAATTTCTTTTCGAACGAAACTCCCAAAACTCCTTGCAATCTTTTTACTTTTACAGACATGGGTAGCGCTGGCGGTTTCTGTCTTTTCACCGGAAATTTTGCGGATTATGGCCAAGCCTGATTATTATAAAGCGGCAACTCTGATTCCCTGGATCGCGGTGGGATATTTATTTTTGAGCGGGATTTATCAACCTGCAGTAATTGTATTGACATATTACAAGCGTACCAAATGGATGATATTGCTTTCAGGTCCTTCAGCGCTGTTTAACGTTGTGCTCAATTGGTTGTTTATACCCCGTTATGGGATTTTAGCTGCGGCAATTAATACGACGTTGGCGTGTATGTTAATAGCTGTACTGGCAGTTTACTTATCTAGAAAACTAGACAAATTACCCTTTCCCTGGATCAAATTGGGACAAATGTTGTTTGTAGCAGTTGCAACTTACTGGGTTGGTAATATTTGGTTTTCGCCGCATTCTTTCGGTACAGTGATTTTAATAAAGGGAATATTGCTTACAGGAGCGGGAATACTGATGGCTTATATAGCAGGGTTTGATGTGCGAATGGCATTGGCGTTGCTAAAAGGTAGGCAAGGAATCAAAGTTGTGGGTGTATGAGATTTTTGTTTTTCCACCAAGCCAATACAAAGGATTACCTTCGTGGCCGGACTTAGAATTATACAAGTAGCAACTTCAGATTCGTCTATTTATCTTTTGCTTTTAGACCAGATTAAAGCACTGCAAAATATGGGACATCATGTTACGGCGGTGTGTTCGCCGGGTCCATGGGCCGCCTTCGTTAAAATACTTACGATTTCATTTGTCATTTATTGGATAGGTAGCATGATTAGAATGCCAAATTTGGTTCTCAGTGTGTTATTAAAAGTTGTGTTACTTGCTGGCGGAGGATGGATCATATTGCGCTTGAACGCAATTAGATTAGGGTTAAGGAATTTGTGTTGGAGTACAATAAATAACCTTAATCAAAAGCAAAGAATAGAATGAAAAAACCATTGCGTCTCGGTTTGCTCGGCGCAGGCAATGTAGTTGAAACTTACCATTTGCCCGTTCTTCAGGAAATGAAGGAAATCAAAATTGCCTGGATTTGTGATAAAGACTTGGATCAAGCTCAGACATTAGCGTCCATCTACGGTATTTCGAATGCATTCAATTCACTCTCTAAATGTCCTGACGTGGACATTGTTTTAATTACCGTTCCTGTAGGTGCTCGCCGGTCCGTTTTACAAGAGGTCATCCCGCGTAGATGGAATGCTTTTTGTGAAAAACCATTTGCACTTACATTTACTGACCATAGCTGGATGTTAACTGAGGCAAGGCACCACCAGGTGCGACTTGGAATCGGTTTACTTCGACGGAAGTATCTGACCACGAAAATCTCATCAAGAATAGTGGATGCAGGAATTCTCGGTCCGATCGAATTAATTCTCGGCGGAGAAGGGATGCGGATACATCGTACTGGACGTGGCGGGGATTGGTATCAAGCGAATCCTCAGGCGTCAGGAGGAACTTTTTTTGAAATGGGCTCCCATCTTGTCGATCAAATCTTCAATATTTGTTCTGTGAAGAATTATAGAATTGAAAAATGTAAGCAAAGGAAATGGGAAGGCCTTGAATTAGAAACAAATGTTCGAGGTGAATTTGAAATGGAGAATGGACATCTGGCGCCATTTGCAATGGTAGTCTCCCGCCTCAATGATGTTTATAACGGCATTGTCATACGGTGTCGGAATGGTGAAATACGAATCGACATAGTACCGAATGGAACTGTGAAAATCTGCGACCGAAGTGGGAAAGTGATCGAAACTTTAGGGGTTCCAGAGCACAGAGACAATGCGCTTTATGATGCAATTCGGAAGGAATGGAAGGAGTTTATTGACGGGTGCGTTGTTTCTACAGATTTTAGTGATTGGGATACAGGTCTTCTGACCACCTCTTTTATCGATGAATGCTATAAATTGAATGAAGCATCTTTGTCTATAGTAAACACAGGAAGTTGCCCGTGAAAGTGATTGACGTAGCAATTATCGGCGCTGGCGGACAAGTAGGATCTAATCTTATGGCTTTCCTTTCAGAAAACTCACGAATCCGCTTGCACGGTATTTGTCGCAACGAAGTAACAGCTGCCAGATTACGCATGGAAGGATTTGATATTAAGTGTGGTTCAATAAGCGATCCAGAGGTCGCAGGAAAATTTTTGAGTGATTGCGAAATGATTGTCAACTGCTCGGCATCTAGTGGTAGTCCTGGAAAAACCCAGAAAGAGGATCGGTCAGTGATTCGATCTTTGAGCCAGCTGCCTGGTAAAAAACGTTTCATCCATCTCAGTTCAGTGGGAGTTTATGGAACCTGCATTAGTTCTGTCCGCAATACGTTTAAGCAACCCAAACCTGACTGGCCCTATGGACATTTCAAACTACATCTTGAAAATTATCTGGCAAGCTGCCTTAAAGAAAAAAAACATGAGTATGTAGTTTTACGTATGGGTCATGTTTATGGTAAAAACCAATGGTTATCACGATTTATATTAGAGAAGATCTATGATCCTGAATTTCGCTTGCCGTTTGACGGTCAGCTGCCGTCCAACGCTATACACGTACGCAATATAAGCAAAGCCATTGAGAAGCTTATTCTTGAATGGAATCAACTAGGAACCTTCAACTTGCAAGATTCTCCAGAAAGTACTTGGAGAGAAGTGTTTGATAGGCACGCTCTTGCGATCGAGATGCCGCAAGTTCCAAGTATGAATGATGAGGATTCAGGTTTCTGGGCCCAATGTTACAGGCGAAACGGAGCCACACCGTTGGTCGTACGGATAGGATCAGAAATCATGTTGTGGGTCTCTAAGGTACCAAATTCGATCATTTCCAGCTGTCCATCGTTGAAAACGCTTGGCACTTTATTATTAGGTCGATTTCGATCAGAAAAATTGGACCGTTTCGTGATGTCTAAATATCTGAAAACCTGCGCGAAAAGAAGTTTAACGGCGGCAAAGCCGTCTCCTAACGCCTGGTTGTTCAGCGAAAAAGCGCCAGGAGCGCAATTTCGATACGATGGTGAACTCACTTCAGCGGACGCTGAAGAAATAACAGAATGGCATACACAATACGCAAAGCCAGATGCGATTCTGGCTTGGAATAGCAGGTAATTCTAATATCTAATATTATGAAGTTTACAGTGGCTAGTCATGCTGGATTATACGTGGAGAATAATGACCGGTCTCTTTTGATCGACCCTTGGCTCATCGGTTCCTGCTATTGGCGAAGTTGGTGGAATTTTCCAGAGCCAGATAGAAAATTTATAAACAATTTAAAACCCAATTTCATTTACATTAGTCATCATCATTGGGACCATTTTCACGGCCCATCACTACGTTTATTCGATCCAGCGATCAAAATTTATTTGCCTCTGATTAATTCTGATTTTATGGTTAGGGATTTAAGAAAGATCGGATTTAAAAATGTGGAGGAAATTCCTCATGGCACTGGAGTTAAACTAGGACCCGATTTTCATTTATTTTCGTTTCAAGCTGGCATTGAAGTTGATTCTTCAGTTGTGATAACCAATGGCGCGACAACTCTGCTCGATGTAAATGATTGCAAACTATTTGGTTTGCCATTACGCCAAATCACAGATCGGTTTAAGAAATTTGATTTCGTATTTCGTAGCCATTCTAACGCGTCTTGTATCCCATATTGCATTGAGGATCACACCCAAATGTTTGGCCTCGTTAGGAGTTCTCAGGAATACATTGAGGAGTTTACTAACTTTGCGCTCCATGTTGAGGCGTCCTATGCGATCCCTTTTGCAAGTAATCATTGTTTTTTGCACAGGGAAACGTTTCGCTTCAACGATACGGTCGTGGATCCTATTATGGTTCAGGAATATTATAATAAAAAAGCTGATGGTCTGAAATTAAAGACACGTTGCATCGTAATGCCTCCCGAAAGCAGTTGGTCGGAAGAGAAGGGTTTTTCGATTAAGGATTTTGATTATGGAAATAAGAAGCAACACCTAGATTTTTTGTCGGCCAAATACTCGAAGATTTTGTCCGAGCAGTACACGAAAGAAGCAAGCACCCTGACGGATCATAAAGCATTCAAAACATATTTTGGTACTTTTTTTAGAAGTCTTCCTTTTTTTCTTTTTTTGTATCACGTGAAAGTCTTGTTCAAAATTCTCGACCGTACGGGATATAAATACTGGATAATTGATTTTAATAAGCGAAGGGTGAATGAAGTAAATTCGCCAATAGACTCGACATTTATAATTGAATCTTCGGCGTTTGTCATAAATGATTGCGTACGGAAAAAAATGTTTTCAGTGTGGCACCCATCCAAGCGTTTGAAAATTACGATGTCTGCTTCTGGTAAACTTTTTGACGTGGTTTCTTTTTTTTGTCTCTTGGAATTTTTTGAGACTGGTATTTTACCCATCAGGAAAAATTTTACATCGCGATCCCTCAGCGTCCGTTTGAGGCGGTGGAGAGACATCGTTGAGTTGACAAAAATTGTTTTTAACTATCTAATTATCAGAAAGCCACTTAAACGTTCAGATTTTTTCCCCATAAATGAAAATCGCTTACATAGCCACAACTGATATTTCATTGCGCTATCTTCTGCTTAATCAGATGCTGAGTATAAAGCAGAAAGGTTATGAGGTTGTGGGAGTTTCATCCCCTGGACAGGAAGTCGCCGAAATCCAGAAATTGGAAATTCGGCCACTCGAACAAGCTGCTTTTCAATTGGCAGGCCAACGAAAGCTAGAAATTATTGACAGTCATTCCTGGCCTGCGACTTCAGGCAGAGATGGCAGTCTCGGCAAATCATCCAACGTGCCCACCCTGGAAATAGTGCTTGAGACAATGCGTTTAATCAAAGCGTTCTTTGAGTCTTATGCAACTTAAATTACTTAAAATATTAGCTTGTCCTTATTGTTTAGGTGAACTGGTATGTACTTCTAAAGAGCTATATACCGGCGGGGAACTCATGTCAGGTATCTTGAAATGCCTTCATTGCGATCGAACTTATCTTATCAAATCTGGCATCCCGCGTTTCCTCCCTAGCGATAATTATACGTCTTCCTTTGGTTATCAATGGAACCATTTCAGTTCGGTTCAAATCGATTCCGCCAACGGCACCAAATTGTCGGAAAGGAGATTTTACTCGGAGACGGGTTGGACCAGGAATTGGATGAGTGGCAAGTGGTTCCTAGACGCTGGTTGTGGAGCAGGTCGGTTTTTAGATGTGGCGTCACAAACAGGTTGCGAATTAGTCGGAGTAGATATGAGCGATGCTATCGATGTAGCGCGAACAAATCTTGGCCAGAGGAAGAATATTCACTTTGTGCAAGCGAGCATTGACGCCCTTCCTTTTCGGGAAAACGTTTTCGATGGCTGTTATTGTATTGGCGTTCTTCAGCACACCCCTGACCCATTAAAAGCCTTGAGTTTTCTTCCAAAAGTACTTAAGGAAGGAGGAAAAATTGCTGTTACTCTCTATGAACGCAGGCGTTGGACACCTCTTTCTTCTAAATATCTTCTGCGGTCATTTACAAAAAGATTAAACAAAAAATTCCTATTAAGTTTGATCAAAATGGTGATGCCAGTTTTATTTCCTGTCACAGACGTATTATTTCGCATTCCTTATTTTGGACGATTTTTCATGTTTATGATTCCCATTGCTAATTATGTGCATGAACCTGCGTTGTCCAGGGAACAACGCTACGAGTGGGCCATTTTGGATACGTTTGATATGCTTTCACCTGAATACGATCAACCACAGAAATATCGTGATACAGAAAAAGTTTTGTCTTTGGAAGGAATCATCGACATTAAACGATCAAATAATCCTGGCCTTAATCTTGTAGGACGGAAATCTGCCACGGAATTTGAAGCTAAAAAATATATTAAAGTGGCTCACGTTACCACTGTTTCCATGTCCTTACGTTACTTGCTTTTGAATCAGTTACAGTCCATTCAAGAAGCAGGCTATGAAGTGATTGGTATCTCCGCACCAGGCCCTGATGTGCAAGTTATCGAAGAGGCAGGTATTCGACATATCGCAGTGCCGATGACGCGTCGCTTTACTCCTTTCGCCGATATCATTTCACTGTGGAAGCTTTATCGTATTATGCAACGAGAGCGGTTTACTATTGTTCATGTCCATACTCCGAAAGCGGGATTTATTGCCCAAATCGCTGCTCGCATGGCAAAGGTTCCAATTATTGTCAGCACTGTGCATGGATATTATTTTCATAACTCTAAGCCAAAAATCATGCGTTATTTTTATAAACTACTTGAAAGAATTAGTGCACAATATGCCGATTTTATTTTTTCTCAGAATCATGAAGATCTAAGACTGGCCCCGCTTCATAAAATTTGTTCTCCGGATAAAATGAGTTATTTGGGCAACGGCATTGACATGAAACGTTTTGATAGAAATCTTTTGTCAAAAGAAGATATTATCAAAAAGCGTTTGGAATTTGGCTTTTCGGAGCAAACACAGGTTGTTGGTTTTGTGGGAAGATTGGTCAGAGAAAAGGGTCTTGTAGAGTTTATGGAGGCGGCCCAGCTTATTTTAAAGATGATACCAACGGCTCGTTTTTTAATCGTTGGTCCTATAGATGATGAAAAAGGAGATGCGTTAACACCAAACATTGCAGATCGCTATAATGTAGGAAATGCCTGTGTTTTTACTGGGCTACGTCAAGATATGCCTGAGCTTTATGCTGTCATGAACGTTTTGGTTTTACCTTCGCATCGGGAGGGTCTTCCTAGGGTTCTCATGGAAGCTTCAGCCATGGGTGTTCCTTGCATCGCGACTGATATTAGGGGTTGTCGGGAAGCAATCCAGCGAGGTCATAATGGTTTACTGGTACCAGTAGGGAATGTTCCAGTGCTCGCAGAAACTACTATAGGTTTATTATCTGATGTGATAAGGTTAAGGCGAATGGCAGATGAAGGCCAACGCATTGCTAAAGAACTTTTTAATGAAAGAATAGTTATTGAAAAAATACTATCCAAATATTCTCGTTTGTTGGAAAGAAAAAAGCATTCAATTTATCCTCTAGCAAATCATATTCAACTTAGAACTGTTGATGTCTGTTCATCCAATGGTATATCGTTCGATAGGTAAGCCTGTTTTGGATGTGATGTTCGCCATTGTAATTTTAATTCTTACTTTGCCTTTACTTTTACTGCTGGCCGTCCTTGTCCGTTTAAAACTTGGTCCGACAATTATCTTTTCTCAGAATCGTTTGGGCTTACATGGACGGCCATTTAAGCTGTTCAAATTTCGTACGATGCTTGATCTCTACGATGGAGAAGGTGACTATTTACCTGATGCTGATCGTTTGACTTCTTTGGGGCGTTTTTTGCGGACAACAAGCCTTGATGAATTGCCAGAGTTATTCAATGTCTTAAAGGGAGAGATGAGTTTAGTGGGGCCGCGCCCTTTACTTCCGAAATATTGGGAGCGTTATACCTCTGAGCAAAAAAGACGCCATGAAGTCAAGCTAGGAATTACAGGTTGGGCTCAGGTTCATGGGAGGAATGCGCTTTCATGGGAAGAGAAGTTTAAGTTGGATGTTTGGTACGTAGACCACCAATCGTTTTGGCTCGATCTGAGGATCATCTTTATGACACTATGGAAAATCTTAAAGTGTGAAGGAATTAATAGACCAGGGTATGCTACGGTGCCCGAATTTCAAAACACCCTAAATACTTTACCTATTGCGAGTCAAAATGACGATCCGGCGAAAGAGAATTTTTCTTATAAGAAAACTATTTTGGAGCATTACCGGAGCCAAGCTGTGAATTATGCGATGGAGCCTAGGTCGACTATGCTCGATCTGACCACTCGTGAGATTGAAGTGTCAACGATCCTATCATGTATAGAGCATATCCGTAATACGCTTAAGCGAGATTTGAACTTGTTAGAGATCGGATGTGGTAATGGTTATCTATTGGAGAAAATAAGGGAAACATTTCTTGAAACGAACTTAACAGGAGTCGACTACTCGTTCGAGATGCTTACTCTTGCGACACAGCGGAGGTTGAAGAAATGTGGATTAGGGAGAGCAGATGCAATGGCCCTTCCATTCGCAAGTTCGACTTTTGACGTTGTTGTCTCAGAACGGTGCCTCATCAACCTGCTGAATAGTTCCGATCAAGATCAAGCTTTTAAGGACATTCATCGTGTGTTAATACCGGAAGGGCACCTCATTCTTATAGAAGCCTTTACAGATGGTTTAGATAATTTGAATCGTGCGAGGATGGAATTAGGTTTGGCTGAGAACAGGATCCCACCCCATAACTTATGGTTTAGCAAAGAGCTCTTTCTAAAATTTATCTGTAATATATTTCATATTGTGACTCCAGCCAAACTCGAACAACAATGTTTGCCAAGATCTAACTTTTTGAGTTCACATTATTTCATCAGTCGCGTTGTTTATCCGTGTCTTACAAAAAGAGAAGTACTATATAACACGGAGTTCGTTAAATTTTTTAGATTCTTGCCTCCTCAAGGTAACTATTCACCCATTCAGTTTTTCTTACTACAAAAACTCGTAAAATAAACAGATGCTTGCGATCGAACATTAGGGATAACGTCAAATAGAGATACCATAATAACTGAAAGCTTGGTCAAACTTCGTTATGTTGTTAAAAGTCGAAGGCGTTTATTTTTCCTGATGCTAGATATTATTATTTCCACGGTATCTTATTCGGCAGCTTTCCTTCTTCGTTTTGAGGGAAGGATCCCGGCAGAACAGTTGACTATAGTTTTTACAATGACCCCTTTTATCGTAGCAGTTCGATCTCCTATCCACGTTTATTTTGGCTTATATCAAACTCTTTGGCAGTATCTCGGAATACCAGAGCTGCTTTCTATTATTAAGGCCGTGACGATAGGGACACTATTGCTTCCGCTCGTTCCCTTTTTATTTCAATTTGATTTTCAGCCACGCTCCACACTCATCATAGACTAGGTGTTGCTCATTATCATACTGGGTGGCTCGAGAGTATTCTTTAAACTGACGGCAGAGAGATTACGGACGCCACTTCTCCGTGGAAGGAAAAATCTCCTGATCATTGGCGTTGGGGATAGTGCCGAACTTCTTGTCAGGGAGCTTATCAAGAAACCCTCGTTAGGCTATCGCCCTGTGGGGTTTCTTGATAATGATCCCGAGAAAATTGGCATGCGTGTTCACGGAGTTAAAGTCCTTGGCAGGATCTCTGAGTTGTCAGAGGTTGCAAAAGTGAAGAAATTCGATGAAGTAGTCATCGCACTATCCGAAGCGCAAGGTTCGGAAATTAAGGAGATTATTAGGCATTGTCGCGATTCTTGACAAAGAAAATTCTTATCATTGGTGCAGGCGGGTACGGCCAAGTTGTAGCTGATATTTTAACTGAAGCTCATCAGGCAGGGGAGAGTGTTTGTCCTATTGGTTATATAGACAAAGGACCTGCTTTGATAGGTCAGACATTTCTTGGCTTGCCCGTGCTTGGTACCGAAAAACAGTTGTCCAAGATTTCTCACGATGCCATAATTATAGCGATTGGCGATAACAAAATTCGCCAAAAGGTTTTTGAAAAGCTAACTAAGCAAAAAGAAAATTTTGTTATTGCACGTCATCCAAGCACCGTAATCGGTTCACATGTGATTCTTGGACCTGGTACCGTGATTTGTGCAGGCGTTGTTATCAATCCTGGCACGACGATTGGTGCCAATGTTATTTTGAATACGGGGTGTACGATTGATCATCATAGTTTTATTCAGGATCACGCTCATATTGCTCCAGGTGTTCATTTGGGCGGAGAGGTGGTCGTCGGTAAGGGAACGCTCATTGGGATTGGAGCATCAGTAATTCCTGGTTGTCATATTGGCGCTGAATGCACTGTTGGTGCAGGAGCTGTCGTCATTAAAAACTTGCCAGAGGGCGTGACCGCAGTTGGTGTGCCAGCTAAAATAGTAGCCAGTGGATGAAAAAGGTAGTCTTATATATTTCTTATAATGGTTTATTGGATCCTGTAGGGCAAAGCCAAGTGTTGCCTTACTTGAGGGGTCTTTGTTCAGAATATAAGTTTGAATTACTCACATTTGAAAGGGAAGTAGCTTCAAAAGAATTCTTAAAAATCCAAACTCTCCGGGATGAGTTGTCCAGTTTAGGAATTAATTGGCATATATTAAGGACTCGCAGCAGAACGGGACTATTCAAAAAATTCGTAGACTTTTGTTCTGGACTTGCTTTAGCATCCAAAATTTCAAATCGTACTAAAATTGATATTTTACACGCTCGCTCTTACGTGGCCGCTATGATTGGTTGCATCCTTTTAAAATTTAAAAGAATAGAGAAGACAATTTTTGATATGAGGGGTTTTATGGCGGATGAATATGCGGATATTGGTTATTGGAGTCGGCGTTCATTAAAATATTATTTAGTAAAATTTTTTGAGAAACAGTTTATCAAAACATACGATTTTATTGTGGTATTAACCACTGATGCTGAAAATATTCTTCATACTTGGGGACGATCACAAAACATAAAGGTTATTCCGTGTTGTGTAGATACAAAAGTTTTTCAGCCTTTATCGAATGAAGAAAGAAAAAAAATTGAAGAAGAACTTGGGTTTTCAAATAAAGAAATTTATATTTACTCAGGTTCGTTGGCAGGATGGTATTTACTAGAAGATATGTTGAAATACTTTATGATGATCAAAAAACGTAATAATAACGCCTTTTTATTAATTGTTACCCAAGATGAAACAAAAGAACTAGTTTCTTTATTAAAAAAGTATTCGATTGTTGATTACGAAATCACGAGCGCCCAAATTACAGAAATGTCTAGGTTTATCGGAATTGCACAGCTAGGTTTGCTCTTCATAAAGCAAAGCGAATCAAAAAAAGGGTCTTTTCCAATAAGCATGGCTGAATATCTCTCTTGCGGCGTTCCAGTTGTAACAGTGCCATTTAATCAGTATGTAAAAAAAATGATTGCAGATTCCAACGTAGGTCTTATCTGTGGGACGCGTGATTCCGAAGAAGATGAATACAGAGAATACCTCAAGCTCATACATACTCCGGACTTAAGAAATCGTTGCAGAGATGTTGCCATCGAAAAAATGTCTCTCAGTAAAGTTGGAATCCCAGCCTATAGGAATCTTTACGAAAATCTTGCCTGCTAATCAAATTATGAAAGAAAACAATCGTCGCCACCTTAGGAACTGTCCCATCTGCAATAAAACAGCAGCTGGTGAAGCTGGCATGAAAAATTCTTATCTTATAGAGAAATGTAACTCCTGCGCACATTTATTTTCGCGAGCGAGACTGTCTGAAGAGATGCTCAAGAAACATTACTTTCATTATTCTTATGAAACCAACGACTTACATCATACACCCGAGTTCGTCTTTACGCGGCTAAATGAAATTGTGAGAACATTTGAACCCTATCGTCACAGCAACCGCCTATTGGATGTAGGTTTCGGAGCTGGAGCTATGTTAAAGATAGGACATGAGAAGGGTTGGAAAGTTTATGGACTTGAATTTTCGAATTTGGCCGTGAGACAAGCTATAGAAAATGGATTTACTAATGTGATTGAAGGCGACATTTTTGATGTCCCTTTTAAAGACGATTTTTTTGATGTTATCGTTGCCACAGAGATAATCGAACATCTGCCTGATCCTTTTTTATTTTTGAATCAGGCACATCGATTGTTATCGCCCGGCGGTTTGTTATATATTACAACACCAAATAGCCGTGGCCTAAGCAGTAAAATTTTGGGTTTGAACTGGAGCGTAGTGCAGATGCCAGAGCATTTAAATATTTTTTCTCCTTTATCAATTCGTCTTGCTCTGAAGTCATGTGGTTTTTTAAAAATTAAAATGAACACGGAAGGTTTAAATCCTTACGAGATTATTCATTTTTTCCAACACAGGCACCCATCCAATTGCGACAAAGAAGTTCATTTTGACCGTGTTAGAAGTTCTTATTCGCTCAATGAAGCGTTGATGAACAATAGAGCGGGATTACTTGCTAAACGTTTTATCAATACACTTTTGCGTAAAACCTCTTTGGGTGACAGCCTCAAAATTTTTGCAATCAAATCTTAAGAAAAGTGAGCAAAAAATTAAAAGATGTGTCGGATAGCCGGATTTATAGATTTTAATTACAAGAATGATTACGAGTTACAAGGCACAATAACCTCCATGCGTGACGTCCTGTCGTATGGTGGGCCTGATGGTGCTGGTTTTTACATTGAAAAAGAGAAGGGTTTGGCATTGGGACACAGAAGACTTTCCATACTAGACCTCTCCGAATTGGGTCATCAACCTATGAGCAACGAAGACGGTAGCTTATGGATAACTTATAATGGGGAAGTTTACAACTTTAAGGAAATAAGGGAAGAGCTCGAGAAGCTTGGATACAAATTTAAGTCAAATACAGATACAGAAGTTGTACTTAAAGCTTTTGAACATTGGGGGATCCAGGCTGTTCATAAGTTTCGTGGGATGTGGGCTTTTGCTTTATGGGATAAAGAGAAAGAAAAACTTATTTTATGTAGAGACCGAGTGGGTGTTAAACCTCTTTATTGGTATTATCACAATAATTTGTTTTTGTTCGCTTCCGAGTTGAAAGCTTTTCACAAACACCCAAAATTTCGTAAGGAACTTGATCGCAAGGCTTTATCTCTCTATCTTCAGTATGGTTATATTGGGGCACCTCATTCGATTTTCAAATATACTTACAAACTTGAGCCTGGCTATTATTTGGAAATTGATCGGGAAGGTTATATTTCAACTCATTCTTACTGGAAAATCGAGGATCATTATCTCAATGGTAGGCATGAAGATAATGGAAGGCAGTCATACTCTGAAGATGAGATTACTCGCGAGCTCGAAGGAATACTTCGAGACAGTTTTAAACTCAGAATGGTTTCAGATGTACCCGTTGGTATTTTTTTAAGCGGTGGAATTGATTCTTCACTTTTGACAGCCTTGCTTCAAAAAGATTCTACGCGGCCTTTAAAAACATTTACGATCGGTTTTTTTGAAAAAGATTTCAACGAAGCGGTATGGGCCAAGAAAATTGCCCAGCACTTAGGGACCGATCACACAGAATTTTACTGTACACCAAAGGAGGCGATTCAGGTCATTCCAAAGTTGGCAGAAATTTATGATGAACCATTTGGAGATTCGTCTGCAATTCCAACTTACATGGTATCACAATTGGCAAAACAACAGGTGAAAGCAAGTCTTTCAGCTGATGGAGGTGATGAAATATTTTGTGGGTATCCTAAGTATTGGATTTTTGATCGGCACTTTCAAAAACTTAATCGGATTCCTTTCTCTTTTCGTAAACTGGCATCCACTTTTTTAAACAAAATTAATCCCAATGATGTGGCCAGTGCTTATGATTCTATGAGGATTTTTCTTCCTAAGTCGGTCAACATAAGAGATAAATTCATCAAGTTAAGGCGTGTACTTAAAGAGGAATCATTCTTGAGACAACATGAAAGTTTTACGAGCGTGTTTTATGACGAAGATTTCGACGACCTGGGTTTGCCCAGACCTTTTGCTTCAGATTTCAAATTTCAAGAACCATCCCGTTTAAGCTACGTAGAGCAAATGATGATTTCCGATTTTCGTAATTACTTGTCCAACGATTTGATGGCCAAAGTTGATCGTGCGACCGCCAGCGTCGCCCTGGAAGGAAGAGAGCCCTTCTTAGATCATAAAATTGTAGAATATGCAGCAAAACTTCCTATGTCACTCAAATACAGACCCAATCAAAGTAAATATATTTTAAGGAAAATATTGCATCAGTATGTCCCAAAAGATCTTGTGGATCGCCCGAAACAAGGTTTTGGGATGCCTGTTTATATCTGGTTCAAAGGTGAACTGAAAGAACTGTTTCGAAAATATCTCGATCAAGAACGGATAAGGAAAGACGGCATATTCAATCCTCCGTACGTCGAAAATTTATTGAATGCATATTTGAAAAATGGAAATGTTGATCATTATAAGTTGTGGTATTTATTTTCATTTCAATTGTGGCGAGAGAAATGGTTCCCTTGAATAACTAAGAGAAAAAAATGGATGATAAGAAAATAGAGAGATCTATCTATTGGTCAAGTTTCATTGTTCGATGCCTTTTGGGGTTAGCGGCGGTATGGATTTCGCAGCATACTACTCTTTCACTAATTGAGGACGCAGCATATTACGCAGAAACTGGCGCAAAGATATCATCGGAATGGCTTAGCGAGGGGTCCTCTACCACTCTGAATACAGCAATGGAAAGTGATCGTCAAGCTTGGGGAATGGTTTTAATCATTGCCATCCTTTCTGTCTTAGTAGGCGGCGTTAAGAATATATCTGTATTAATCATTTTATATACATTTATTACAGCTTTGACTCCAGTGATCACTTATAAGATTGCCCGCCGATTAGGAATTTTGCCAAAAGCTGCTCTAAACGGAGCTCAGCTAATTATGTTTTCTCCTGTTTTCGCTTTTTGGGCAGGTTCTCTTTACAAGGAGGGAGTTGTTTTATTGACACTCAACTTAATTGTTTATCACATACTTATTTTACAAAAAAAATACGTTGTACAATCCATCATTTATATAGCATTATCTATATTTGTATTATTGTCACTCAGGTTCTATTTAGCGGCTCTTTTGTTACCAATTATATTGCTAGGAGTACTATTAGTACGAGCAAATGACGAAACGCGGGTGCGAAAACAGAATTGGGCGAATTTTTTATTTCACTTGATAACACGGCAGGGATTGAGTATTACGTTTTTAGTAGCAGCTTTAATATTTTTTGGTTTTAATAACAGAATCATACATTTATTGCCAGACAGCATTAATGATTTTTTTTATGCGTTGCAGTTATCGCGCGATGATCTAGTGGAGAGCGGTGCAGCCTCAGGGTATTTGCGTGATATTGATATTTCCGTACCGCAGTCGGCCATTATTTTTTTGCCCCGTGGAATATTATATTTCCTAACAGTTCCGTTCCCATGGCAACTTGGACCTTTTCGCCAAAATCTAGTAATACCTGAAATGATCTTTTGGCTATGGCAGTATCCATTCATCTTCTTAGGTATGAAACGCGGTTTACAGAGGAATTTTCAGGGCAGTTTTGTCTTGATCGCCGTTACAGTTCTCATGCTTTGTTTTTATGGGGCATTAGTAGGCAATGCAGGAACCGCCTATCGATTGCGGTCACAAATTTGGCTTTTTTGGGCTATTTTTGCCGGATGGTACGGAGAGAAAAAAATCATGGCTCGTTACCGTAAAAACCAGATTGCTTCACTTAACAGCGCATAGCGATTGACATAGGATTATTTACGCGTGAAGATATTATTTCTTACTCTCAACCCTATTGAATCTGCAGCAACGCGGTACAGGATGCTTCAGTATTTTCCTTATTTTGAGCAAAAAGGATATGAATGTAAATTGTACACTTTTTTTTCTTCACAAGCTCAAAAAATTATCTACTCGAATCAATTGATAGGAAAAGTTAATGTGATTTTGTCTGCCTTCATTCATTTCCAAGCCTTGGTGAATGAATTGAATAATTATGATGCCCTATTTATCAGCAGAGAGGTATTACCTTTTGATCAAAGTTTTTTAGTTCGAATTTTGAAAAAATGTCGAGTACCTTTTGTTTATGATTTCGACGATGCGGTTTTCCTCAGAGCAAGAAACGGATTTATACGAATGTTTGAAAATCAAAAATCAATCGTCCATTTGATCGAAAATGCGCGGTACGTTATTGCAGGCAACCAACATCTTTTAAATTTTGCGCGCCAACACAATTACAATTCTACTTATATACCGACATCGGTTGATACAAATGCTTATAGAATATCCATGAATCATCGTCACGGCGATATTGCAACGCTCGGTTGGATTGGTTCTCATTCAACCGTTAAGTATTTATATACATTAAGGGATGCATTAAGGGAACTTGCATTACGCCACCCCATACGACTACTCGTGGTGGGAGCGAAAAAAAAGGTAAATTTTCCGGGTATTGAATTGGTGAATAAAACATGGACTCTCAAAGAGGAATTAAATTATTTTGAGGAAATTGATATTGGTCTTGCCCCATTAATTGAAAACGAATGGGCACTAGGAAAATGCGGATTCAAGGTGATTCAATATATGGCAACAGGAGTACCATGCGTTGCTTCTCGAGTTGGCGTACATAAGGAAATTATCAGTGATGGTCATAATGGTTTTCTATGTTCGGATGCTAAAGAATGGGTTGATAAAATTTCACTTTTAATCACTTCTTCCCATTTGAGAGAAAAATTCTGTTTTAATGGTAGAAAAAGCGTTGAAGAAACGTTTTCAGTGCAAGCCAATATTAACCAATATCTTAACTTATTCAGAAATATTGGTTCGGGAAAACCTGTATTCACAATTTCTATTGACGAGGAATCTAAACTTTGATTTTCAATCTGACTAAATTTCGTTATATCTTCGTGAGCAAGAAACGTATTTTTTTTCTGCTGGTCGATGTCTTGTTGGCAGTCTTTTCTTATTGGGTAGCTTTTGCTCTCAGGTATGACGGTGATATTCCACCGCAGGCCATTGCATTTATCACAATGATGCTTCCATTTGTCATTATCTTAAGGACTCCCTGTTTTATTTATTTCGGACTGCATGGAACACTTTGGCGGTATCTCGGTCTTCAAGAACTTTTCTCCATTATCAAAGCTGTAACCGCAGGGTCCGTGTTCCTCCTCCTCGTTTCTTTTTTCTCAGGGGTTCGTTTTCACCCTCGATCTGTATTTGTCATGGATTGGTTAATGTTGATTATGGCGTTAAGCGGATTAAGGATTTTTTTCCGAATTGCTGTTGAAAAGTTGAACAAACCACCCCGTGTTTCCACGAAAAAGGTTTTAATTATAGGGGCAGAGGATGCTGGAGAGCTTCTGGTAAGGGAATTTTTGAAACAGCCAAACTTGGGATATCGGCCAGTGGGATTCCTTGATAATGATCCAAAGAAATTAGGAATTTGTATTCATGGCGTCTTAGTGATGGGAAATATTTCCCGCTTATCTCACACAGCTCGGGTAAGCAAAGCAGAAGAAATAATCATTGCACTGCCCAAGGCTTCTAGCGATGAAATCAGGGAGGTAGTTAAATGTTGTCGAGATCTTCATCTTAATTGCCGTATCATTCCTAAAACTTCTTTTTTATTTCCACCTCAGGTTTTGCCTTTAAAGCTTCGCCCAATTAATATTTCTGATCTTCTTGGGAGAGAACTTCTGCAGGTAGATCTTGCCAGCGTCGATAGTTTTTTTCGTGACAAATGTATTTTGGTTACAGGAGCAGGAGGTTCCATTGGTTCCGAGCTCGTCAAAATCATTTTTCAAAGCCATCCGCGCGAATTGGTTCTTATAGATAATTCAGAAAATAATCTTCATGAAATTTCAATGGATCTCGCGAAAAGTCCATTTGAGACAGAGATCAGTTTTTACCTTGCTGATATAACCGATCGAGAAGCGCTAAAGAAAATTTTTGTCCGCCATGAACCCGATGTTGTTTACCACGCCGCTGCTTATAAGCATGTTCCATTGATGGAGACTCATTTTCGCGAAGGCATCCTCAATAATGTTTTGGGAACAAAAACCGTTGCCGACCTCGCACTTCAGTATGGTGCAGCTCGTTTTGTTTTGATTTCTACCGATAAAGCGATACGTCCACAAAGTATTATGGGTGCTACTAAGAGAATTGCAGAACTTTACATACAAAGCTTGAAAGGCGGAACGGCCCGTTTTTTAACCGTCCGATTCGGAAACGTTTTCAATAGCAAAGGAAGCGTTGTCTCTCTTTTTCAAAAACAGATTGCGGAAGGCAGTTCCATTACCATCGCTCACCCCGCCGTGAAACGATATTTTATGGATGTTTCAGAAGCCGTCTTTTTAATTCTTGAAGCTACCATGTTGGGATCTGATTCCGAAGTATTCGTTCTTGATATGGGCAAACCTATTAAAATCATCGATTTGGCGCGGGATTTGGCTCAACTAATGGGAGCGTCCCTTGAGAATCTTCCTATTAACTATATAGGATTGAGGCCTGGGGACAAACTTGAAGAAGATCTGGAACTTAGTGGAGAGGAGGCTATTTCCACTCCACATAAGAAAATTAGAATTTGGAAATCCAAAAATAACTTTTCAGGTAACATTCAGCAAGAAGTTGACGCACTTATTGAGTTAGCCCTGGCTGGAGCTTCTCGCGAGGCAGTCATTCAAAAGCTCAAACAAGTTGTTCCCGAGTATACCCCGTGGCACTCAAGTGATGAGACCTTGACAATCAATTTGCCGAAGGTATTGTTCGATACAAAGGCGTAATACCATTAACTTGCGCCTTGTCAACAATTGTAAGCTTTCAATTTAGTATTAATAAGCCTTACTAGTAATGAAAGGTTGCGAGAAGTTGCAAAAAGTATAGGCTGGATTCGGTTATAGCAGTCACCCTCTTTGCAGAGAATTTTCTAATATGTTCCTTGTATATGCTGTCCGGGATAATTGAGCTATAAAGTTATGCAAAATCACAAATCAATCCAGTTAAATTGCGGCGTTTTTACGATCAGTTTGGATTTTGAGCTCATTTGGGGCGCGCTTGACCTTTATGGTCCTGGAAAGTTTCGCCACGCTTGCGAGATAGAGCGGTTCGAGATAATCGATCGTTTGTTGCAACTGTTTGTAGAGTTCAATATTTCGGCTACCTGGTTTGTAGTCGGCCATTTGTTTCTCACTTCTTGTGAAAAAGTAAATGGCCGAAAGCATCCTGAAATTATGAGATCTGATTCAGGCGTTGATTGGTTTCAACATGATCCTTCAACAAATGAAGAGAACGCCCCTCTTTTTTATGGACGAAGTTTGATTGAAAAAATTCGGGATTGCTCAGTTTTCCAAGAAATCGGGTTGCATTCTTTTTCACATGTTATTTTTGATGAGGTCAGTTGTTCTCGTGAAACAGCAGAGAGTGAATTGGTAGCAGGTCTCCATGCAGCGCAGGAACTAGGGATTCAGCCACGCTCATTTGCTTTTCCACGGAACGTTGTCGGCCATTTGGAAGCTCTTAGTAAGTATGGTTTTGTTTGTTATCGAGGAGTTGAGTCTTATTGGTATCAAAAGGGGAATTGGCCTGTATGGATAAAACGTTCAGCTCATTTCTTTGATGTGCTGAGAGCCGCGAAACCTTCTGTTGTTTTGCCGGAACAAACAGTCGATGGGCTATTGAATATTCCAGGTTCCATGATCTATTTTCCTAAACATGGTATTAGACAATATATTCCTATGGTTCTTCGAGTGAATCGAGCCATTAAAGGTTTGGAAGCAGCTGTGCGCGAATGGAAAATTTTTCATCTGTGGTTTCATCCCAGTATTTTGGCTTATGACAAAGAAAAAATGTTCAGTGGTTTGCGTAAAATATTGGACCATGCTTCTTCATTGCGTGATTCCGGCAAATTAATGATTATGCCGATGGAGGAAATCAGCCAGAGATGTTTTTCATGTATAAAGCCCAATATGAATTATTTGCAGTTAGTTGATTAATTTATCCTGTGAGTTTATTTTTTTAAGAATTGTCTTAAAGCTTTGTTCGTTATTCTAATCGAATCAATTTTTTATAGCGTTTAATGTCAAATTATCGCTAGCTCTTTAATTTTACCACCTTATTCCGGATTAGTATTAAACGGAAAATTTTTTATAGATATCAAAACAATTAAGTGTTTAGTAACACCATAAAATGTTTATGGAAGGTTTATAAAGTTGCAAAAAGTACAAGTATTACTGTCGACCTATAATGGCGTTAAATTTTTAAGACCCCTCATGGATAGTCTTTTAGATCAAGATTATCCTCGTGTAGAAATTTTAGTACGTGATGATGGATCAACTGACGATACGACAAACGTGCTTCAAGAATCTTCTACCCTTCCTAACGTTAAGATTTTTCATGGGCAGCACATTGGGGCGGTGCGTAGTTTTTTTAAACTTCTCGAACTTTCTTCTTCTCAAGCAGCATATTTCGCTTTTTGCGACCAGGATGATATTTGGAAGAAAGATAAAATTTCTCATGCAATCGAAATGCTATCAACTCAAAGAAATCATCGACCTCTGTTATATTGCGGTCGGCTTAAGATTGTGGATGAGCACTTATACTTCCGCGGCTTGTCAAAAATTCCCAGCCGGGAACCTTCATTTAAAAATGCAATTGTGGAGAACGTTGCAGATGGCTGCACCGCTGTATTCAATGCACATGTAAGAGATTTAATTATTAGGAGCATACCGCATTCAGCTCTAATGCATGATTGGTGGTTGTATTTAGTAGTTTCAGCATTTGGGAATATTGTATATGACGAAGAGCCTAAGATTTTGTATCGCCAGCATTCAGATAATTTAATTGGTAATCCGTTGGGTTTTAAAGACATATGGGCTGCTAGAATCCAACGATTTAAGAAAAATCGAAATTTACAATTAATCCACAAACAGGCTGAAGAGTTTGATAGAATTTATGGGTCTTATCTAGACAATAATGTTAAGAGAACGATCCATGATTTTATCAATAGACGTCGTTCATTTATAAGCCGAATAAAATATGCCTTTTGGGGCGATGTATATCGTCAATCGATGATTGATAACGTTATTTTAAAACTCTTAATCGCTTTGAATTATATTTGAATTATATATAAGCAACAAATCATTAAGGTGACTATTATTTATCCAAAATTAGCATGAACCAAACGAAGCGCGTTTTAGTTACAGGGGCCGGTGGTTTTATTGCTCATCATTTAGTCAAACGGCTAAAAAGAGAAGGCTGTTGGGTTCGAGGGGTTGATATTAAAATTCCCCAGTTTTCCAGGACTCTGGCGGATGAATTTATGATTTTAGATTTGAGGAGCTTTGATGGCTGTATAAAGGCAATTTCTTCCGAAAGCCATTTTGATGAAATTTACCATTTGGCCGCAGACATGGGAGGAATGGGCTACATTCATTCGGCCGAATGTGAAATTATGCGCAACAATGTTTTGATCGATAGTAATATGATTCACGCGGCAGCTGAGCTTGAAATCAAGCGGTATTTTTCCTTCTCCTCCGTCTGCGTTTATCGGGACATGAGTTTAGGCGAATCGAAGTTGAAAGAAGAAGAAGCTTATCCGGCTCAGCCTGATAATGAATATGGGTGGGAGAAATTATATGCAGAAAGAGTGACAATGGCCTATGGAAGGCGGTATGGAATCGACATTCGAATTGCGAGATTTCAAAATTGTTATGGCCCTGAAGGAACATGGGAAAGGGGAAGAGAAAAAGCTCCTGCGGCGATTTGCCGTAAAATTGCGGAAGCGGAAACTGAAGGTACCGTTGAAATATGGGGAGATGGAACGGCCATCAGATCTTACACTTATGTGGATGACATAATGGATGGAATCTATCTCTTAATGCAGTCAGGTATTGAAGGTCCAACTAATGTCGGAAGCCCGGAATATGTAACTGTTGAAAAATTAGTCCATACAGTTGCTAAAATCGCCGGTAAAAAGGTGCGCATCAAATACGTTGATGGTCCTGCGGGTGTTCATTCGAGGAATTTCAGCAATGAAAAAATATATCGAACGGGTTGGCAGGCGAAGTTTAAGCTGAAAGACGGCATTCAGCTCACTTATCCATGGATTGAGAAGCAAGTCAACATGATGAAAAGCAAAAACCCTATATTGGTTTGATTCAACAAAACTGCATACAATCTTTCTTACTTCTAAATGAAATGAAAAAGAACGTTGAAGAAGAGTCAGTGATTACGATTCGTCCTTCTCGTGGGTGGGTAGCCCTCAGGCTCAAAGACCTGTGGGAATATCGTGAGCTGCTTTACTTCCTTGCCTGGCGGGATGTAAAGGTTCGGTACAAGCAGACAGTTCTTGGCGCTGCCTGGGCCATTATTCAACCTTTTATGACCATGGTTGTCTTTACCATTTTTTTTGGCCGATTGGCAAAAATTCCGTCGGACGGTATCCCTTATCCTATATTTGCCTATACGGCGCTTGTCCCATGGACATTTTTTGCAAATAGCTTAAATCAATCTTCAAATAGTTTAGTGAACAACACCAATCTCATTACAAAGGTTTATTTCCCGCGTCTCGTGGTTCCATTTTCTGCAGTGATATCGGGCATTATTGATTTTGCTATTGCGTTTTTAGTTTTAATCGGAATGATGCTTTACTACAAAATGATACCAACCGCAAATATTATTTGGCTTCCTTTTCTGCTTGTACTAATTTTGATACTTTCACTTGGCGTTGGATTCTGGCTTTCCGCCCTAAATGTCGAATTTCGCGATGTACGCTATGTCGTACCATTTCTTACTCAATTCTGGATGTTTGCAACGCCCATTGTGTACCCAAGCAGTTTGCTTTCCGAACCGTGGCGTACCCTCTACGGATTAAATCCAATGGCGGGGGTGATTGAAGGATTTCGTTGGACTTTGTTAGGGACGGATGCCACTCGAATTCCCATCCTTGTTGTTTCCAGCGTTGTTTCACTGGTATTTTTTGTGACCGGAGCATTTTATTTCCGCCGAATGGAAAAAACCTTCGCAGATATTTTGTGATTTATGAATAACACCGCCGTACGTGTTGAACATTTAAGCAAACTGTATCGTCTGGGTGCCACGCAAGTGCCTTATAAGACCTTGCGTGAGACAATCATGAATTTTGGCAGGAAAATCTTAAAACCCAAGGTCAACGATTCTGAGGCCCTTTGGGCCCTTAAAGATGTTTCCTTTGAAGTGAACCGCGGAGAGGTTATGGGGATTATCGGCCGCAACGGAGCGGGTAAAAGCACGCTTCTTAAAATTCTTTCCCGGATTACAGAACCCACAGAAGGGTCTTTTAAAATCCACGGCCGCGTCAGTTCACTTTTAGAAGTAGGCACAGGTTTTCACCCAGAACTCACGGGCCGTGAAAACATCTTCCTTAACGGCGCCATCCTCGGTATGAAAAAAAAGGAAATCGAAAGCAAATTTGATGAAATTGTTGCCTTTGCCGAAGTCGAACGTTTTATCGATACTCCTCTCAAACATTATTCTTCAGGGATGTATCTGCGGCTTGCCTTTGCCGTAGCCGCCCATCTGGAACCTGAGATCCTAATTGTGGATGAGGTGTTGGCCGTGGGAGATGCTGAATTTCAGAAGAAATGCATGGGAAAGATGAAGAATATGTCTGGGCAAGGACGGACAGTTCTTTTTGTCAGTCATAGTATGCCGGTTGTTAAAAGGTTATGTACATCTGGGATCTTGTTAGAGAAGGGGCGATTAAAGACTAGGGGAGATATTCATAACGTGATTGATGAGTACTTTCTGGACAATAAAGAAGTGGCTCTTACAGAAGGGATCATCCCAGATAATTTCTACCGGCCATACGTAGGGACGGCGGAAGCAAAGATTAGAGCGGTTTATGTAACCAATATGGATAACAAAAAGATTAAAGAAATCCGTTTCGATGAATCATTTAAGGTCGTTTTGGAATTTGAGGTAGTCCAAGATATAAAAGGTGCTGTACTAGGTTTAATGATCCAAAACAGTGGATATGAAACAATTATTTTCTCCTCTGATTACAAAAATGAATTCATTCCAAGAGATTATCATCAAGGAAAACATCGAATGGAGGTTGAATTCAATACACGCCTTATGCCGCAACGGTTTACAATAAGCGTTTTTATAGCGTATTTTAATACTGGAGAAATTATTGACATGGTTGAAGGTATTTATGAATTCATTGTCAATCCGTTAGGAGCTGTATCAAAAGGAGATTATCCATGGCAGATGGTTCATGGATACGTTCATGCTTCGACAAAGTGGTATCATGAATCCCTGAGTTGAAGTTAATTTATGGTAAAACCAAATTTTTTAATATGTGGCGCAGCAGCAAGCGGAACTTCTTTTTTATCGGTAGGAATGATGAATCACCCGGAGATTTATTTACCTAAAAAAATGCGTCCGGAGCCTCATTATTTTTACAAATCGTGGGAATATAAAAAGCCATTCAGTTATTATATCGATACCTATTTTAAAGATGTCAAACATGAAAAAGCTATTGGAGAGCGTTCCTCTTCCTATATGTTTGGATCTAAAGTGGCTGAAAGGATTTATAACCACCTTCCTAATGTTAAGCTGATATTTATGTTGCGTAACCCTATCGAAAGAGCGTGGGGGAATTACAGGTATACGGTTCTTGAAGGTTTGGAAGAGTTGAGCTTTCTGGAGACATTGGAGAGAGAGGAGGAGCGCATTAAATCGCAGACAGAAATTTGGGCGGAAATTCAACCTTATAACTATACCGGCCGCGGGATGTATTTCAAAATGCTAAGCGAATTCCTTCGCTATTTTCCGAAAGCACAGCTACTCATGCTAAAGTCCGAAACATTTGGGAAAAATCTACAAAAAGATTATAAACACGTGTTCCGTTTTCTTGACGTGAACGAAAATTATACTGTGGCGATGCCGCCAAGTTTTACCAGTCTGAGCGTGAAGGACAGGAAACTGCAGGTGAAATTACGGAAGTACTTTCAGAGCAGGTTCGATCTTTTTGTCGAGGCCACGAGAAAAACGGAAGACCTGGTCCAGAACATTGAAAAGGATGAAGACCTGAAAATGTTTCACTTGCTGAAGAACAATATCAAAAGCGAAAAGGAAGACATGGCGGCAGATTGCCGTAAGTATCTGCAAGATCTTTTCAGTAAAGATATTCAGCAATTAAAAACTATCGTTAATTTTTCGGTTGACGACTGGAACTGATGGAAGGTGCACTGATATGGATCACCGGTCTGGCGGGCAGCGGTAAAACCACCGTTGGAAAAGCAGTATATGCAAAGCTCAAAACTGGTTATTCAAACACTGTTTTTCTTGATGGCGATAAGTTCAGGGAAATTACAGGACAGATGGAAGGGCATACAAAAGAAGCAAGGCTGAATGTGGCGATGCAGAGAGCAAGAATGTGTAGATTTCTCACCGGTCAGGGGATTAACGTAGTGTGCTCCACCATGTCTCTTTTCAAGGAAGTACATTCCTTCAACAGGAAAAATAACCGGAACTATTTCGAAGTATTCATTGATACGGATATTGAGGTGTTAGTAAAACGGGACCAGAAAGGACTTTATTCAAAAGCCGTGAAAGGTGAAGTGAAGAACGTAATGGGTGTGGATATGCCTTACGATAAGCCAGGCAAATGCCATCTGCATCTGAAAAATAATACGAAAGAGGAACTAAAAAAAAATGTCGAACAAATATTAAACCTAGCCAGCACATGAAAATAGAATGGAATTATACCAATTTAGCCGATGCTTACCTGAAACGGCCCAATTATTCGGAAGATGCCATTAATGAAATGTTGCGAATTTCCGGTGTAATGGAGAATGCTAGAGTGTGTGACGTTGGGGCAGGTGCGGCGCATCTTACGCTTATGCTGCTGGAAAGAGGGTGCGATGTAACAGCTATTGAACCCAACGATGCTATGCGTAAGAATGGCATCGTGCGGACAGAAAGTTACAATAAAATAAAATGGTTTGAAGGCACTGGCGAAAACACAACTCAACCTGCGGGTACTTTTGATATGGTTACATTCGGTTCATCATTCAATGTGTGTGACAAGCAAGCCGCGCTGAAGGAGACAAAAAGGATTCTGAAACCCGCGGGGTGGTTTGCCTGCATGTGGAACCACCGCGATGTGAATGAAAAGATCCAGGCCAATATTGAAGCCATCATCAAAAATGAAATACAGGGTTATAGTTACGGCACGAGAAGAGAAGACCAGACGGATGAGATCAATAAGAGCGGTTTGTTTCGTCAGACGCATAAGATCGAATGGAATGTAATGCATAAACAGACTATCGAGGAATGCATTGAGGCCTGGGGATCGCATGCCACGCTAGAAAGACAGGCGGGTGATAGGTTCGAAACGATCAATAAAAAGATTGCGGTTTATCTCGAGAGTCTTAACGTGAAAGAGCTCGATATTCCTTACACCACAAGGATATGGATGGCGCAGCTTAAGTAAAATGCCAGCAAAGAAAAAGAAGAAAATAAAATTTTCCTCTAAGGCAAGGACCCTTGAGGCATTATCAAAAGTGATAAAAACAGCAAGGGTTCTGCCGGTTTTTTTATTTAGCGTAGCGGCTTACAAAAAGGACAAGTTTTCGGTTCTAAACAAGATCAGCGAAAGGTTTAAGGATGAATTTCTTATAGTGCGTTCTTCCTCGAAGAATGAAGATGGCGCCGAATTATCCAATACCGGTCATTTTGAAAGCGTGCTGAATGTTCCTCGTGAAAATCCTGAAAAGATTGCCGGGGCGATCGAAAAAGTCATCGCATCGTATAAAAAAAATAGCGCCAATGAGGAAATATTTGTTCAATCTCAGCTAAAAAATATTTCCACTGCAGGGGTCGCTTTCACTTCTGATATTGATACCCTTGCGCCTTACTACGTGATCAATTACGATGAAAGCGGAAGCACGGATTCAGTCACTGGCAGAGGCGGTCGTTTCAAAACATTTGTCCGCTTCAAAAGTTCACCAACTATCTGTTCAGATAAAAAACTTTCAAAGCTTATCCGCTCACTTAAAGAACTAGAAGAATTATTTGTTTTTCCTCATCTTGATGTTGAATTCGCTTTTGACAAAAAAAATGAGCTGTATATTTTTCAAGTTAGGCGCATCAGCAGGGCGGAGAAAGAGGATCTGTCGAGCATTGATCTAGAGGCCTCGCTCATTAAAATACACAAAAAGATCACCAAACTTTCTTCACTGCACCCCAATCTCCTGGGAGATCATGCTGTTTACGGGGTTATGCCAGATTGGAACCCTGCGGAGATCATCGGGTTGAAACCGAAGCAGCTAGCAGGCTCTCTTTACAAGGAGATGATCACGGATAGCATATGGGCCTACCAACGTGACAATTACGGTTACCGCAACCTGCGTTCGCACCCGCTTATGCTGTTGTTTCTGGGCGTACCATATATTGATGTGCGTGTTGATTTTAATTCGTTTATCCCTAAAGAGTTGGATGAGAAGATTGCCAAGAAACTTGTAGATTATTACCTCGATAAGCTGATAGCAAAGCCTGCTTTTCACGATAAGGTGGAGTTCGAGATTGTGCATTCCTGTTTTTATTTTAACCTGCCGGAAAAACTACGCAATGAGCTGGGCGGGCGGGGATTTTCAGATGAGGAAATTGAAAAGGTCAAAACATCGCTTCTTTCTATTACCAACAAGGTGATTAATTTCAGGACAGGATTGTATAAGAAAGACCTGGCACAGATTGAGATCCTAAAAGAAAAATATGATTCTATCGTTAACTCGCAGCTTTCAGCAGTGGATAAAATCTACTGGTTGGTGGAGGATTCAAAACGTTACGGCACCCTTCCTTTTGCTGGCATCGCGCGTTCAGCTTTTATTGCAACGCAGTTCATCCGTTCCTTTGTCGAGCTTGGTGTTTTTACAAAAGACGAGCACGATCTATTCACAGGTTCATTTCGTACCATTACCAGCGATTTGCATGATGATCTCGCAAAGTATGCGGAGAAACAAATTTCAAAAGAAGAATTCATGGAAAAATATGGCCATCTGCGACCCGGTACTTATGATATTCTTTCCAGGCGTTACGATGAAGATTTCAATAATTATTTTTCGGTCCTAAAGAATAAATTTGTCCAGAGGTCTGAATATCATTTTACTTCAACGCAGATCGATCACATCAACGGGCTCATCTGCGCGCATGGACTGAACACGACCGCGGAGCAATTGATTCAGTTCATCCGTGATTCTATAGAAGGTCGAGAGTATGCGAAATTTATTTTTACACGATCGCTCAGTAAAGCGCTTTCTCTCATCGAAGAGCTTGCGGTGAAGTACGGCGTGAAACGGGAGGATCTTGTTTACCTCGACATCAAGACAGTGCTGAACCTGTATGCTGCTCTTGATTACCGCGATGTGAAAGAGATATTTGATGCGGATATTACCCGTAATAAACTTTCTTACCGATATACCAAAGCGGTTAAGCTGCCCAACCTTATCAGAAAGGCAGATGATGTTTATTTTTTCTTTATTCCTCCCGAAGAACCTAATTTCATTACACACAAAAATGTGACTGCAGAGGTAATGAAGGAAGAACAATTAAAAGAAGGTGAGTTGCTTAAGAAAATTGTATTCATCAAATCCGCCGACCCAGGTTACGATTTCCTTTTTACAAGAAATATTGGTGGGTTGGTCACGCAGCTTGGCGGGGCCAATTCACATATGGCTGTTCGTTGTGCAGAACTTGGCATACCGGCCATTATCGGAGCCGGAGAACATAATTTCAATTCATGGATAAAAGCAAAGGTGCTTGAGATCGATTGTCTCAACCGTCAGGTACGTATCATCTAATAGCATTTCATATGCTTTTCAATTCGCTTGATTTCATTTTTTTCTTTGTTGTTGTAACCAGCCTCTATTTTGCCGTTCCACATAAATTTAGGTGGTTTCTGCTTCTGGCAGCAAGTTGTTATTTTTACATGGCTTTCATTCCTGTTTACATCCTGATCCTCTTGGCTATGATCCTGATCGATTATTTTGCGGCGATAAAGATTGAGGAAACAGAAAGCAAAAAAAAGAAACGTTATCTGGTTTTCAGCATCATCTCCACCTGTCTTGTGCTGTTCGTATTCAAGTACTTTAATTTTTTTAATGCCAATATGACATCCATGGCAAAGTTCTTTCATTGGAATTATCCGATCAATACGCTAAATATTATTTTACCTATCGGACTTTCCTTTCATACGTTCCAAAGCCTGAGCTATGTCATAGAGGTTTATCGCGGAAATCAAAAAGCGGAACGGAATTTCGGCATCTATTCATTGTACGTGATGTTCTATCCCCAGCTTGTTGCAGGACCTATCGAGCGGCCACAGAACTTGCTCGTACAGTTCCGTGAAAAACATACGTTTGATTATGTACGTGTTACTGATGGATTGAAGCTCATAGCCTGGGGGATGTTCAAAAAGGTAGTGATCGCTGACAGACTTGCCGTTTACGTGAATCAGGTTTATGGGCACCCACACAATTACAGCAGTTTCCCGCTGATTATAGCCACGCTTTTTTTTACTTATCAGATCTATTGCGATTTTTCAGGCTACTCTGATATTGCCATTGGATCAGCACAGGTAATGGGATTCCGGCTTGTGCAGAATTTTAATCGCCCTTATTTTTCAAAATCAATTTCTGAATTTTGGCAACGCTGGCACATTTCGCTTTCCACCTGGTTCAAGGATTACCTTTATATTTCTATGGGAGGCAACCGTGTTTCGAAGTGGAGGTTGTACTTCAATCTTTTTATTACTTTTCTGATCGGTGGGCTGTGGCATGGTGCTAACTGGACTTTCATTTTCTGGGGCGTGCTCAATGGATTTTACCTTATTTTTGCTGTTGTTACAAAAAAAGTGAGAAATACAATAAATGTCTTACTGGGAATTACACGTTTTCCCGTTTTACATAAATTTTTTCAGGTATGTACAACGTTCACACTTATTGCCATCGGCTGGATCTTTTTCCGGGCGGATACGATTCATGATGCTTTTTATATCTTGAAACACATTTTCATTGGTTTCGGACATGACCTACAAGCTGTTGTTGCCAATGAGAATAATGCACGGCTTTCGCTCATTTATCTTTCAAAAGGAAAATTTGCGCTGCTGGTATTTTTGCTTCCGGTCATCGTTATGGAAATGGTCTATCTTTTCCAGCGCGGAAGAAAGATCAGGGAATTTGTTGCGCAACGGCCTGTTTGGATTAGATGGAGTGCGTATTACTTGTTAATCATGGCCATGTTGGTGTTCGGACAATATGCAGGAGAAAAACAGCAGTTCATATATTTCCAGTTCTAATGTGCAGATTTTTTCTGAAAATAGTTTTAATGGCGGTGCTGGTAACAATAACTTACACTATCTTTATGTACACAACAGATCCTTATCAACTTGTAGGGAATAAACAGGAAGGGAAAGTCTTTCCAAATTTTCATTTGTATTCGTACAATTTTTTGAAAAAATACGATAAGCTCGATTATGCTTTCCTCGGGTCTTCTGCCGTGAATTATTATGATATCGGTTATATGTACGGTAATAACCCAAACATTTATTCGATGGGCATAGAAAGCTCAACCATTGAAGAACAGATCGCATTCGGGAAATTGCTGGCAGAAAAACACCCGAAAGAGATTACATTTTTCCTCTCCTTCTATTCCTTTAATCCTTCAAGGGCACGCGAAAATTATTTTAATAAGTTTGTGGTATTGCGCAATAGTACCCTGGTTGATTTTGTATACCAGTATTTTAACAAGACCGCTTTTTTCGATGCATTGAAGTATGTTAAAAAAAACAGACAGGATACTTCCTGGGCGATGCAATTTAATCCCGACGGCACACGCACCCAGAATCATTATAAATTGGACAAGGCTTACAATTTTGACAGCAGCCTAGCTGATTATCTGGCGTTGAATTATTCCGATAAGCGTTTGTACGGAAGTCGTACCTTTAAAGAACCAGCTTCGATTGATAAGGCGATGGAGCAGATCGGAGAATTTAAGTCATTTTGCGAGGAAAAAAATATAAAATTGAATATCGTAATCGCACCCGATTACCGAATGAATACGGTATTGATCTATTACATGGGACTTGGAAAAACCTACGAACATCTTCGTATAAAGCTGGCGGAGATACAACTTTTTTATGATCTTAACCTGGACACCACCTTTACCTGCAATCACAGAAATTACTGGGATGCGCATCACGTGAGAGATGGAAAGTATGTGATGGATGATCTGAAAAGCACAGATTACTTACTTAAAAAAGAAAATGTGGAAAGCACATTTGAGATACTCCGGCCTAAGGAAAAGGAGACCGAAAAACTAAAATCTATATTTTTCCGTTACAAAAACTGGGAAAGAGCGAAGAAAATATCGGAAGAAGATATCAAACAAACGCCCTTGCTTGCCGAATGAAAAAGATTGCGATCACGCAGCGTTTGATAGAAAATACTTCTTATAAGGAAGTATATGATGCCCTTGATATCCGCTGGGCCAGTGTTTTCAATAAGCTAAGAGTTTTGCCAGTCGTTTTTCCTACAAATTACGATCCTGAAAAATATTTCGATGAACTCGATATAGCAGGAGTGATCCTAAGCGGGGGAAATGATCTCAGCCGCTTTTCAAATGGCCAGCTTTCCCATATACGGGATGAGTTTGAAAAGAAGATCGTGAATAGCTGCATGAGGCGCGGCCTGCCACTGCTTGGTGTTTGCCGGGGCATGCAGCTTGTAACGGATCATCTGGGCGGAACGCTAAAGAAAGCGCAAGGCCATGTGGGTGTTAGGCATGAGCTTCTGGCCGATAGATCATCGCAATTTCATTCTGAAATTTCCAGGCTGGGAAGTGTAAATTCCTTTCACAACTATGTGGTGGAAAAATTACCGGTTGGTTTTGTTTCAGCCGCTACTTCTGCCGATGGTTATTATGAAGCAGCAGAGAATAAAGAGCGGAAGATATTCCTGCAGATGTGGCATTGTGAAAGGGAAGAGCCTTTCAATGAAAGTAATATGCAAATTATAAAAAAATTCTTTAGTCTACAATAAATGAAAGCAATCATACTTGCAGCCGGCGAAGGAACACGTTTGAGACCGTATACCAATGACCGTCCCAAGTGTATGGTGGAGTTCAGCGGCCGTCCGCTGATCGATCACATCCTTGGTACAATGAATGAATGCGGGCTCAACGACATCGTGATCGTAGCCGGCTATAGAGAAAATATTTTGAAAGCACATCTTACCGGGAAAAACGTACGCTTTGTTACCAATCCTCAGTATAATTCTACCAATATGTTGGCAACACTTTTTTTCGCGGAGAACGAGATGAACGATGACGTTATTATTTCATACGCAGATATTATTTACAAAAAAGACATACTTTCTGCATTGATGAAATCAGAGGCTCCGTTCGCAATCGCTGTTGACAGAAAATGGAAAGAGCTTTGGTCGCTGAGGATGGACGATCCACTGAAAGATGCAGAGACTCTGAAGATTGACGAAAACGGGAACGTGAAAGAACTCGGAAAAAAGCCTTTATCGTTTGATGACATCCAGGGACAATACATGGGGCTGACAAAGATTTCGAAAGATGCGATAAAAAAGGTAAAAGACCATTACCACAGCCTCGACCGCTCGCAGAACTATGACGGGAAAGATTTTAACCATATGTATATGACTTCCTTTATCCAGCATGTTATTGATTACCTGATGCCGGTGAAACCGGTTTTCATTGATGGAGGGTGGATCGAGATTGACAGCAAGGATGACCTCGAAATCTATAATTTAAAAGAGATAAAATTTTAATGCTTACAATTAAGAATTCAGAGCGATACCATTTTGCCGATTTCACACGCTCGAATTTCCTCAAACTGCTCGGCGTTGCAAAAGAGAATTACAAGTTCGTTACCTATGATTGCCTGGAAGAAAAAGGAAAATACATTCTCCTGCGTCATGATGTGGATTTTTCGGTGCATGCATCGGTAAAATCCGCCCGAATCGAAGCGGGAGAAGGCATTATAGCGACTTATTTCCTTTGGCTGCACAGCAGATTCTATAATATTTTTGAGAAAGAGATTTTTGAAAAAATTAAAGAGATCATCGGGCTTGGGCATAGAATTGGCGTTCACCTTGATTGCGAATTCCACGATCTTAGCAAAGAAGCAGACCTGGAAAGAAATTTGTCCTTCGAACGGAGTGTGCTCGAGCGGCTGTTTGATATTACGATCCCAGTTTTTTCGTTTCATAATCCCACGGATCGTGAGCTTCTTCACACGAAACATAAATATGTAGATCTCATCAACACATACTCTGAATTTTTCAAGTCAGAGGTTTTTTATTGTTCAGATTCGAATGGTTACTGGCGTCATCATAATCTCCAAGCTGTATTAACGGAAGCAAAGCACGACCGCATTCAGATACTGCTTCATCCTGAGTGGTGGACAGAAGAAGTAATGTCACCTAAACAGAAAGTATGGAGAAGTATAGATAGCCGAGCGGAGAACAACAAACAATGGTATATCGATAAGCTTGTAGAATACAACAGAGAAAATATCGACTGGTAATTCCACTTGTATGTCAACAGATTGGTTCTCGTTGTTATGATGAAAAAAGGCAAGCAGATCTTTCTTTCCCCTTTTCTTAAAGAGGATCGTCTTATCCTTTTTGAATGGATCAATAATAAAGAATTAGTTGAGTTCAATTCAGTATACAAACCAGTTTCCCGCGAAAGTCACGATTCATGGTTCGAAAATTTACCTTTAAGAAAGGATGCGGTAATTTTTGGTGTACGCACATTATTTGACGAGAAGCTTATAGGATCATGCCAGCTTTCTTCTATCAATAATGTAACAAGAAATGCAGAACTTCAAATACGCATCGGCGATTTTTCAATGATGAACAAAGGTTTGGGAACAGAAGCTGTGAAATTACTTTTAGACTACGGATTCAACAAACTGAATTTAAAACGTATTTATCTGCATGTTTTTGCAACTAATGAAAGAGCTATAAATGCATATAAAAAATGTGGTTTTAGGAAGGAAGGAGTTCTCAGAGAAGCTGCTTATATTAATGGAAGGCATATTGATGCCAATATAATGGGTATTTTAAAGAGGGAAGCGAATGGGAAAAGCAATTGCTATTCATCAACCTAATTTTTTCCCCTGGATTGGGTATTTTTATAAAGTAATGAGGTGTGATGAATTTGTTCTGCTTGATCACGTTGTGATGAATCCGCGCACGTCTATATACCCAAAAAGGGTACGTGTGATTTCTAACAGAAATGAATATTGGTTAACAGTGCCACTAAAAAATAAAAAAGATGAAATTTTTACCCCGATTTGCAAAATGGAAATCAATGATCCGGCTAGAGTAGCAAAGAAACACCTTAAAACGATAGAACTTAATTACAAAAACGCTCCTTTTTATAATGAAGTGATACCAGTTATTAAAAAATTTTATGAGCACCATTCTATTTTTATTTCTGAAAGGAACATTCGCTTTATTAAAGAAGTTTCTGAAAGAATGGGGATTAAGACTCGCTTTGTTAAAAGCTCCGAAATGAATTGCACAGGTAAAGCTACGGAACTGCTTATCGATATCGTTCGATTACTTGCCGGAAGTGTTTATTTGTCCGGGGATGGTGCCGGCGGTTACCAGAGTAACAATTTATATGTCAAGAATCAGATTGAACTTAGATTTGTTAATTTTCAACATCCAGTTTATCGACAATTCAATACCGATATTTTTTTAAGCGGACTTTCTATAATTGATCCGCTTATGAATTTAGGTTTCGCAGGGACGAAAAAACTATTGTTATCATCTTCACAGATCAAACAACTGCAGCTTTCGTAGATGTCTTATACGAGTTTAAACGAAAAAAGTATATTGTATGTAGGCCAAGCTTATTACTATCATTGGTATTTATCTAGAGAGCTAAGAAAGCTGGGATGGAAAGCTGATCAATTGAACATTGATAGATCTGAAGATCAGCGGTTTTACCATGGCCAAGATTTTAATTTTTTTGAAAAGCAATTTAAAAAACGATGGCAGCGGCTCGAATTTTATTTGAACGCATTAAATGATTACGAAATTTTTCACTTTGCCAATAAAGAAGGAATTCGTTTTATAATGGATTACGATTTAAATAAGTGCAAGGTTACGGATGGATTTGTTCATCGTTTGTTTGTATTCATATTTGAAAAAATATTAAAGTGGGACATCCGAAATATATCCCGTTTTATCGGGATAAAAAAAACATCACAGCTGTTGTCGATATTATTATTAATATTTAAGAATCATTTGCCTTACAGATGGGATATTTTGCTCTTAAAAAAATTAAATAAAAGGATTGTATATTCTCAAAACGGATGCCATGACGGTGTTACCCAGACGACTTTCAGCAATTGGTCTACTCCTGACAATATACCAGTTTGCGATATTTGCGTGAATAGAAACAAGCCTGAAATATGTAGCGACGAAAATAATATGACATGGGGAAAATTCAGGAATGAAGTAGCCGATTACCAATGTACTTATGGCGGCAATAGAGCGGATTTTAATGATTCCCCGTTAGTGCATGAAACACCATGGCTCTATTGTATTGACCCCGATTTCTGGGATCCAGATCTTCCTGTACCCCCTAATAATAAGTTGCCTTTCGGGGATCAGACGGTAAAAATTTATCATGCAGTTGGAAATTTCCATTCAAGAGTTAGTAATGGCAATGTCACGATAAAGTCTACTCACATTTATATCCCTTTAATCGAACAGCTGAAAGCTGAGGGTCATGATGTTGAATTGATATTCTTCAATGATGTTCCAAGCAAACAAGTGCGATATTATCAAGCACAGGCAGATATAGTGGTTGATATGCTTACTTATGGTTTTTATGGAGCTAATGTGCGTGAGGGTCTTATGCTTGGCAAGCCTTGCGTTTGCTATTTGAGGCCTGAATGGCTTGAAAACATGCGAAAAGAAATACCAGAATACGTGGATGAAATTCCCGTTGTAAGCGCTACGCCAGCCACCATTAAAGAAGTATTGATCGATTTAATTATGAATCCTGAAAAGCGCATGGAGATTGGCCGAAAAAGTCGTGAGTTCGCTTTGAAATGGCACTCTTCCAAAGTAGCTGCTGAAAAATTCGATAAAATTTATTCGGATTTAACGAACACGGTGAACGCGTGAATGCGAGGTCTGCCCTAAAGAAATTGATTGATTTCTGCATTCCAACTTTTCCAAATGCCAAAAATGGTAAACGAATGACTAATTCTGAATTCTGGACATCTCACAATGTTACGATGCATCGATCTTTTACCAGCCGCGAGGATTCATTAAACTATCTTGATTGGAGAAATTCACAATATCCTTTTTATGATGAACTGATGCCTTGTAGCGGCTTCGATAATAAAGTTGTGCTTGATTATGGTTGTGGGCCAGGCAACGATCTTGTAAGTTTAATCGAATATTCTAGACCGCAAAAAGTTTATGCTTTGGAAATATCTGCAAGCTCGCTGGATGAGGCAAAGAAAAGGGTTTTGTTGCATCCAAATTCAAACACGGTAGAATATTTTTTGATAAGAGAATCTGAAGCCCTCCCAATCAAAAGCGATTCAATTGATTATATTCACTGTACTGGTGTACTGCACCATGTTTCCAATGTTGAAAAAGTGTTGGAGGAATTTCACCGCATACTCAAGCCGGGAGGGCTGATCAGGATAATGGTATACAACTATAATAGTTTGTGGGTCCATCTCTATGTCGCTTATGAAAGACAGATTCTACATAGAATAGATACAAACCTTTCGCTTTCTGAAGCTTTTAGGAGAAGCACTGATGGGGAAGAGTGTCCCGTTTCAAGATACTATACTCGGGAGGATTTTATTTCGCTATGCGCTGAAAGCGGCTTTAAAGCGGAGTATAAGGGTACAGCTATTTCCCTCCATGAAATGAGCTTACTTTCTAAACGATTCAACACCGTCGGAGAAATCAAATTGAATAAAATTCACCGCAATTTTTTAAGGTCACTTTGTTTTGATGAATACGGCAGACCTATTTACCATGGTCAGGTGGCTGGCATAGATTCAGTTTACGAACTCAGGAAAACAGACTAAATTCATGTTCTCAAAACCTAACGTACTCGTCGTATATGGCGCGCGTGATTATCCTCTGAGAGCAAACACCAGGGACATGCTTTATTGTTATAAAAGGTATGCAAAAGCAAAATGCTTTTACTACTCAGCAGAAGATGAACCTCCTTCATACCTTCAAAAGGTTAATTTTGACTTAATCATTTTTGAATGTTCTCTTGTTGGACGCAGATGGCTCGGCACCGATTTCTTTAAAAATAGAATTTACCCTAAAATTGTTTTTACGAAAGAAAGCAGCACAGTAAAAGTGATGCTGCCCCAGGATGAGTGGATTCAAACAGATTTATTAAATGATTTTATCAACGATTTTGCCATTGACTGTGTGTTCAGCGTTGCTCCTGAAAGTGAATGGAAGAAAATATACAACCGAATTGACTTCAATAAGGTACGTTTTTTTAAGTCCCTCACTGGATATTTGGATGAGTCAACACTCAAAAAAATTAAGAACATTGCAAGGACGACTCAAAAAAGAGACATTGATATTGGTTACCGCGCATATCGTGCTCCGTCATGGCTTGGCCGCCATGGCTACCTCAAAACAAAAATCGCACATATTTTTAAGGAGCAGGCTCTCCGTTTTGCTTTAAAGACTGATATATCTACCGAGGGAAAAGACACAATATACGGAGATGATTGGTATAAGTTTATGCTGCGGTGTAAATACTTTATCGGCACGGAAGGGGGATCCTCTGTATTGGACAAAGATGGAACTATATGGCGGAGAGGAACGGAATTTGAGATGTTTTATCCAAATGCCACTTTCGAAGAAACAGAGCAGACCTGCTTCCCAGGAATGGATGGCAATTTGAATCTGGCAGCTATTTCACCTAGACATCTGGAAGCATGCGCGACTCGAACTTGTCAGGTGTTGATTGAAGGAGAATATAATGGAGTATTAAAACCTAATATTCATTACATTGAACTGAAGAAGGATTTTAGTAATATTGAACAAGTTCTAGAACTAATAAAGGACGACCGTGAGCGAGAATCTATAGTAGAAAGGGCTTACCGAGACATCGTTACATCAAGAAGATATACCTATCACAATTTTGTGGAGTACGTGATCAATAATGCATTGATTAAAAACAACATTAAACTTCAAGGTGTAAGAAATCAGATTTATATATGGATTGTTTATCTCATGAACACCGTTCACGATTGGATGAAATGGCAAAAAAGTCGCTGTTCTTACGCTGTAAAATCCTATCTTAATATGATGCGACAATATAACTTCAAGAAGATTCAAGGAATCTTTTCTTATGTGTGGCATAGCAGGAATTTATAATTTTAAGGCACAAAAAATAAAAGGTTTAGTCCTTTCCCTGGAGCTGATGAATGAGCTCCAAGCTCATCGAGGCCCTGATGGTGAAAAAATCTGGGTTCATTCCCAGGAACACGTTGGTTTTGCCCATAGGAGGTTAAGCATCATTGATTTGGAGACGGGCGTTCAACCCATGATGGACAAAAGCGGCAACGTTCTTTGTTTTAATGGAGAGATTTATAATTACCTCGAGTTAAAAGAAGAACTCAGGGGGTATTCCTTTAAGACGCGATCCGATACAGAAGTAATTTTAGCTGCCTATCAAAAATGGGGCATTGATTGTGTCAATCATTTCCGTGGGATGTTCGCATTCGCGCTTTGGGATGAGGAGAAAGGACAGCTTTTTTGTGCCAGAGATCGATTTGGGATTAAGCCATTTTATTATGCGATTGTGAATGAGCAATTTTATTTTGCCTCTGAAATTAAAGCTATTTTGCCCTTTTTAACTGAAATTACAACAAACATTAACGCTCTAAAGGAATACTTATTCTTCCAGTTCACAATCGACAATCACACCTTGTTTAAGGATGTTTACGAACTTAGCCCTGCGCATAGAATGATCATAAAGAATGGGACCACTTATAAAGAATGTTATTGGGAATTAAATTGCCATCTTGATTTTGACCACACTGCTAAATATTTCGAGGAGAAATTAAGGGATCTTATCGAAGATTCTGTTAGGCTTCATGTGAGGAGCGATGTTCCTATAGGAGCTTATGTCAGTGGGGGAATTGATTCTGGCATTATTTCTTCAGTTGCAGCAAGAATGACACAAGGCCAAGAACTTTATGCTTTTACGGGTAAATTCTCATGTAGTGAATTATATGACGAAAGTTTCTATGCCAGAAAACTTGCCAAATTGCGCGGCATGAACTTGTATGAAACAGACATTACGAGCGATGATTTTATTGAGTCTATTCATAAGGTCATCTATCATTTAGACTATCCTGTCGCAGGCCCAGGCTCCTTCGCACAGTACCAGGTATCAAAATTAGCGGCGCAGCATCGTAAGGCGGTTCTAGGCGGGCAGGGAGGAGATGAGTTATTTGGAGGTTACACTCGATATTTGATCGCGTATTTCGAGCAGTGTATTAAAGGAGCAATTGATAACACCTTACATAATGGCAATTTCATCGTTACTTATGAATCCATAATCCCTAATTTAATAGCGCTACAGAATTACAAACCTTTGCTTCAAGATTTTTTCAGCCAAGGCTTGTTTGATGAAGATATTGATAAGAGATATTTTCGTTTAATTAACCGAGCATCTGACCTCAAAGATGAAGTTAGATGGGAAGAATTAGGTGAATCTTCGCCGTTCGAATCTTTTAGAAAGATATTTAATGGGGATCGTGCTGGCAAAGAATCCTATTTCGATAAAATGACCAATTTTGATTGTAAAACATTATTGCCTGCTCTCCTTCATGTGGAAGATCGAATGAGTATGGCCCATGGGTTGGAATCACGAGTTCCTTTGCTGGATCATCCTTTAGTTGAGTTCGCCGCTACCGTGCCTTCAAATATTAAGTTCAAGGACGGTATGCTCAAAAGGGTTCTGATTAACAGCATGAAGCATGAATTACCCGAGGAAATTATTCAGAGAAAAGATAAAATGGGGTTCCCCGTTCCTTTTAATGAATGGCTGAAAAAAGAACTTAGAGATTTCGTTTTGGACACATTTAGTTCTAAAAGAGCAAGAGAAAGAGATTATTTTAATAATGAGGAGATCCTAAAAAGCATTTCAAATGAAACTCCATTCGGGAGGAAAACATGGGGTCTGTTGTGTCTTGAACTATGGCACCAAGAATTTCACGATAAGAATCACAGTTTTAAAATGTTAACCAAACAATTTGCGCAATGAAGATCCTTATTACGGGCGGAGCCGGATTTATTGGTTCCCATATGACCGAAGCCTTACTTAAGGACGGTCATGAGATTTTGATAATCGACAATTACCAAACTGGGAAAAGCGATAATATTCCGACGCACCAAAATTTAACCGTTGTTCAAGGCACCATCGGGGATCGAAACCTCGTGGATAAGATTTTTGATAGTTTCAAACCCGAAAAAGTTCTTCATGCGGCCGCTTCCTACAAAGATCCTGAAAACTGGACAGAAGACGTTGACACTAATGTTTTAGGTACAGTTAATATCGTTAAAGCGTCGAAAAGAAATAGTGTAAAACGAATTGTTTATTTTCAGACTTCGTTATGCTATGGCTTACATCCTGTTGAACAACCCATTACGTTAAACCATCCATTGTACGGCGGCACTTCATCTGGCGGAAGTAGTTATGCCATTAGCAAAACAACGGGCGAACTGTACCTTGAGTTAAGCGGTTTAGATTTTGTTTCTTTTAGACTTGCCAATGTATACGGTCCCAGAAATTTAAGCGGACCTGTTCCTACTTTTTTTCGTCGTCTCACCACTGGAAAACCCTGTGTTGTAGTGGACACGAGGAGAGATTTCATATTTATTTATGATTTGATTGAAGTTGTCATCAAAGCATTGAAAGGTTATGGAAGTGGATATTATCACCTCTCAACGGGAAAAGATTATTCGATCAAAGAGCTTTTTGATTTGATACAAAAAGCCTTAAATATTACAGTTCAAGATGTTGAAGTTCGATCTCGCAGGCCTGACGATACCCCAACTATTTTGCTGGATCCTTCTTGCACAAGAAAAGATTTTAATTGGCAAGCCCGCACGCCTATTGAGACTGGAATTCAAATTGCAATTGATTGGTATAAGACTCATACTCTAGCCGAATCATTTACTCATTTAAGGGCTCTGAATAAATAAGACAAACAAAGTCTTAAATTAATGGAAACCAAACAAGAAAAAAGAATCATCCAAATAGCAAGTCCCTGTTTTGGTGAAGAGGAATGGGAAGCACTGCGTGAACCTATCGTGAGCGGATGGATTACGCAAGGTCCAAAAGTAGCAGAATTTGAAAAACTTTTCGCCGAGCGTCATAAAGTAAAATATGCCGTCGCTGTTTCTAGTTGCACGGCAGCTCTCCACTTGGCTTTATTGGCGATAGGGATTGGCCCTGGGGACGAAGTTTTAGTTCCCGCTTTTACTTGGATTGCGACTGCCAATGCCGTTTTGTATTGTGGAGCTACCCCTGTATTCGTTGACATCGATCCAAGAACTTTTAATATTGACCCCTCCAATGTAAAAGAAAAAATAACAGCGCGGACGAAAGCAATTATTCCCGTTCATCTCTTTGGTTTGTGCGCTGATATCCACGCAATTAGAAATATCGCTCCTCATTTGAAGATTGTTGAAGATGCAGCGTGCGCGGCAGGCGCTGCATATAAAGAAGAGTCAGCAGGCGGTTTAGGTGATATTGGCTGTTTTTCTTTTCATCCGCGAAAGTCTATTACTACAGGCGAGGGAGGAATGGTCACGACTAACGATGACGCACTTGCAAAGAAAGTTGATATTATGAGAAATCACGGTGCTTCTATATCAGAGGAAATACGGCATCGGATGTCTAAACCTCATTTTATTCCTGATTTCGACATCATGGGATTTAACTATCGTATGACGGATCTACAGGGAGCCGTTGGTGTAGTTCAAATAAAGAAGCTCAATCAATTCATAAGAGAACGTCAACAATGGGCAGACTGTTATTCCAATGCTTTTCAGGATATTTCTTGGATGAGAATACCACAGGTTCCCGAAAAGTATGAACACGGTTGGCAAGCTTACGTGGTGTGGATTGATGAAGGAAAATCCCCGCTAACGAGGAATGAAATAATGGAATATCTTCAAGAAAAAGGGATTGCCACCCGCCCAGGAACCCATGCGGTTCACGCACTCCATTTTTACACTCGTAAATACAATATTAAACCATCTGATTATCCCAACGCTTATGCGGCCTCAAAGTTTTCTATGGCTATTCCTTTGCATAATCATTTATCAGACGAGGATTATGAATATATCATCCATTCCATTAAATCGCTGACCTAAATATGTGTGGAATAGCTGGCGTTTTTAATTTAGATCGAGAACCAATTGCCATGAAAACGGTTTGGCACATGGCGAATGCAATTGCGCACCGAGGTCCTGATGGAGAAGGCTTTTTTGTGCAAGACAATATCGCATTAGCTCATAAGCGCCTTGCTATTATCGACCCTTTTCCGCGTTCAAACCAGCCAATGTCTTCCAAAGATGGAAATTGGGTGGTTGTTTTCAACGGGTGCATTTACAATTTTCTTGAATTGAAATTAGAGTTGCAAACAAAAAATCGATCTTTCATCACATCAAGTGATACAGAAGTAATTGCCGAAGGGCTTGCGACTTACGGTCCAACATTTTTTGAACGCCTCAATGGAATGTTCGCAATTGCTGCATGGAATAAAAAGGAACAAGCCTTGTATTTAAGTCGAGATCGTTATGGGATCAAACCGCTTTATTATTGGTTTACAGGAAAATTCATCGCTTTTGCTTCGGAAATAAAAGCGATTATGAAACATCCTGATTTCAGAGCGCAACTTAATGTTCATGCCTTGAATGAATACTTTACCTTCCAGAATCTTTTCAGGTATCACACTCTTTTTGACGGCATTATGATGTTACCTCCTGCTAATACGGTCAAAATTAGTTATGAGGATCGTTTTGTCAAACATCATTCTTGGTGGGACTATGATTTCAGTTCGCCCGATGAATCAATGACATTTGAAGAAGCGAAGGAAGAAACAGTCAGATTGATGAAACAAGCAGTAGCTCGTCAAATGGTCGCAGATGTCGCCGTTGGTTCGTATCTTTCAGGGGGAATGGATTCGGGTTCTATCACCGCTTTAGCTTCGAAACATGTAAACCGTTTATCAACATTTACAGCAGGTTTTAATATGTCTCAAGTTACTGGAGTTGAATCTCATTATGACGAAAGGCGCGACGCTGAATTGATCGCAAACTTTTATAAGACAGAGCATTATCAGCAAGTAATTAATGCTGGAGATATGAGCTGGTCCCTCCCTAGGGTAGTTTGGCACATTGAAGATCTTAGGGTTGGGATGAGTTACCCAAATTATTACATCAGCAAACTTGCATCAAAGTTTGTGAAAGTGTGTTTACAAGGGACAGGGGGAGATGAACTATTCGGTGGATACCCATGGAGGTATTATCGAGTATTCAAATCTTTGAACCAGGAAGAATTCTTTAGAAATTATTATGACTTTTGGCAGAGGCTTGTATCCGATCAAGATAAGTCAAGGTTATTCAATTCGAATGTTTACGCTGAGATCGACGTTCAGCGACCACGCCTCGATTTTGAGCGAGTATTCACATTTAATTCTAAATTAAAATATGACACCCCTGAGCAGCACATTCAGAATAGCCTATACTTTGAAATAAAAACGTTCCTTCCTAGCATATTGCTCGTTGGTGATAAACTTTCGATGGCCAATGGGTTGGAAGAAAGATTCCCATTTTTAGATAATGATTTGGTTCAATTCGCACAGAAAATCCCTGTAAGATACAAGCTCGGCGATTTAGAAAATATGAAGCGAATGGACGAAAATGAATTTAAGTCTAGGAAAAAAATATATAGAGAATTTGATAACGGAAAAAATGTATTAAGAAAAGCAATGGCTGAAATCTTACCCGAAAAAATTGTAAATAAGATGAAACAAGGTTTTTCTGCTCCAGATGAATCTTGGTACAGAGGTGAAAACGCCGCCTATGTTAAAGAATTGTTACTTAATAAAAAAACAGTTTCATATGAGTTTATCAACCCTAATTTCATAGAAAAAATCGTCGATGAACATCTCAATGAGCGAATGAATCATCGTTTGCTGATTTGGTCCTTCATGAACTTTGAATGGTGGTGCCGCCTGTTTCTTTTTAAAGCAAATATTACAGAAATAAAGGTAAGCCATTCCAAGCTGGTACCTATTACCTGAAGATGCCTAAAAAAATAAATCCTAATTACGGAAATAACGTTCTTTTAGAGAAGAACACTCCTCTCACAAAAAAAGAAAAAAATATATTTGCTTATTTTGGAGAAAATGTAAAGATCCGTCCTCCCTTTCGAATTTTAAACCCGCATTGTATAAAAATTGGAGATAGAACGAGTATTAGGGAAGGGGCTTTTATCCATGCCTATGTGGATTTGACACCTCTTTTTGATGAAATTGATGGAAAATATAAGAAAGATGCTAAGAAAGAAAATTACATTTTTGATCCTGAGATTCTAATCGGAAAAAAAGTGCAGATAGGAAGGTTCGTTCTTATTACGTGCACCAAATCGATTAAAATAGAAGATTATGTACTTTTTTCAGAACGCATTTTTGTTGGAGATAATAACCATACGTTTACCCATCCTCATATTCCTATTATGCTACAACCGAATAAAAAAGGCCGGCCAGTTATAATCAGAAAAGGTACATGGATAGGAATAGGTGCTGCGATTCTTCCAGGTACCTCTCTTGGACATAATTGTGTCGTAGGGGCTAATTCAGTTGTAGAGGGAAAGTTTCCTTCCTATGCAGTAATTGGGCCTGAAAGAGCAAAGATGTTATATAAACGACATACAACAAATATGACTGAGGTTAACTGAAGATTTTTCATCTAAGTTGATATGTGCGGCATAGCGGGAATATATTCCAAAGAAAATCCTGTAAAACACTCTGATTTAAAAAGAATGACCGATTCCCTTATTCATCGGGGGCCAGATGGAGAAGGACAATGGATAAATGAATCAGGGGATGTAGGATTAGGCCACAGAAGATTATCCATTATTGATCTTACTGATTCTGGTAAACAACCAATGAGTTATTTTCACGGAAGATACACCATTACATTTAATGGAGAGATCTACAATTATATAGAAATAAAAAAAGATTTAACGAAGCGCGGATATCGATTTACGTCATCGTCGGACACCGAAGTTCTTCTCGCCCTTTACGACTACAAAAAAGAAGATTGCCTTGCTGAATTGGACGGTATGTTTGCTTTCGCTATCTGGGATGGGAAAGAAAACAATTTATTTTGTGCACGGGATAGATTTGGAGAAAAGCCATTTTATTATTATTATTGTCCTAATAAATTATTTGTGTTTGCCTCTGAAATGAAAGGGTTATTTGCTTATGGATTAGAAAAACAATCTAATTCCAAGATGATTTTTAACTTTCTTCTTAATCCTCACATAACATGCAATCCAGATGATCTTGCTGAAACTTTTTATAATGGTATATCTAAGCTGGAACCCGCATGTTTTTTAAAGATCGATTCTTCTCTCACACTTTCTAAGAAAAAATACTGGGAAATTGATTTAAATAAAAGATATACCCCCCTTTCCTTTCCTCAAGCGATAGAGCAATTTCAACATCTTTTTGAAACCTCAGTAAAAAGAAGACTTCGTTCTGATGTTCCTGTAGGTTCGAGTTTATCAGGAGGCATTGACAGTTCCACCATTGTTTGCTGCGTTGATAAAATGAATCATAATAACCGGGTTACCCAGAAAACATTTTCAGCGCGGTTTAAAAATTTTGAAAAAGACGAAGGGCGTTTTATCGAATCTGTTATCAATACTACCAAATACGAACCTTTCTTCACTTGGCCGGATGAAAATTCGCTGGCAGATGAGATAGAAGATTTGCTCTATCATCAAGAGGAACCTTTTGGCACCTCCAGTATCTTTGCCCAATGGGAAGTAATGAAGCTGGCAAAACAAAATAATGTTACGGTTTTGCTTGATGGACAAGGAGCTGATGAAATACTCGCCGGTTATCCTTATTACTATCCTATTTATCTCTATCAGCTACTCCATAACGTCAAAGGCAAATATTTACATGAATTGAAGTGTTACACCCAAGCACATTATCACTCCTTTGGCGAATCTAAGTTAGAAATGTACTTTAAAAATCTTATCAGGCCTTACTATAAAGGAATGCTTTCTCATATGCCAAAACCGCTTTTTCGTAGGAATAACACTTTTCTTACGGATGATTTTTTCTTTGCGCACTACAATAAAAAGATCACAGCGCCCAATTGGGCCACTCTTAAAGAAAGACAATCTTTCGATATATTTCAGCTAGGGCTTGAAAGTTTGTTAAAGTGGGGAGATAGAAATTCCATGGCTTTTTCTCGCGAAGTCCGTTTTCCTTATCTGTATCATGAATTGGTGGAGTTTATCTTATCACTTCCAGATGATTATAAAATCCGAGATGGGTGGTTAAAATATCTTTTAAGAAAATCATTTGAACCTATATTGCCCAAAGAAATTGCTTGGAGAAGAGATAAAATAGGCTATGAAACACCTCAAGAGAGATGGCTTAGTACCCCTGTGATGAGAGAGCTTATTCATGAGGCCAGAAAGAAATTAGAAGCAGAAAACATCATTAAGCCAATATCTAATTGCCCGGCTGGTATTGAATGGGAAATACTTTTATCTTCCATGGTATTATTTACGCCCGAACAAAGTAAAATTTGATCGAAAATTCTGAAACGAGAATCGATACCTGTTCTAAAAGTCGTAAACTCGAAGGCGTTACTACCAGTGCCACGCTGATTGAGCCCAGCACCCCCCGGCAACGCCTCCCATTTTGCATTTTTCATGGTGAAATTTATGAAATAGAGTTAAAGTATCATTTGGGGAGGACATGCTCAAAGACCTTGTTAGAGAAGCAAAGCTAAGCATCAGGGCAGTGCTGATACTATTTAGTCTGCGAAGGCCTATTCTGATTTTCCAATTCGGAAAAGTAGGGTCCACGACTATTTGCCGAACACTTGATAAGAATAATCGTAGTAGTCTTCATATGCATGAGCTTACTGACAATAGAGAAGTTCGGGCGGTGGCTGACTTAATTCGAGCCAAGGTTCCAGGATGGAAGGTGATTACCTTGGTCCGTGATCCGGTGGCACGCGAAGTATCTTATTTTTTCCAAAATCTTGATAGCGAAACAACAACACCGTATGTCGGGACGAGGTCTTATGTGCTGTCCCTTTCAAGAGAGCGATTGGGTCAATTGTTTGTTGAGAAAATGTGCGATCTAAAAGAGCATCCCTTTGAGTGGTTTAATAGATTTATCCGTCCTTCATTTGGTCTTGATGTTTTTTTAGAGCCTTTTGACAAAGAACGAGGTTTCCAAATATACAAAACAAGTATTGCAGATATTTTACTTATAAGATATGAAAATCTATGGAATGAGGGAAAGAAAGCTATCGCAGATTTCGTTCATTTAAAACAATTAGAATGGACACCAAATAATATTTCCTCTGATAAGTATTACGCGAAGCAATATAAAACATTCAAGGAGGAATTCATCATGCCTAAAAAATATATAGAAGAGATCTATAAAAGTCCATACGTTGAAAAGTTCTACACAACCGACGAAATAGAAATTTTTAAGCAAGCGTGGCGAACAAAATAAATTCAAATGACTCTCTATGCAAGGAAAGCAAAGCCGCGATTAAAACTTTTCACATGAAGAAAAAAATATTAATCATTTGCCAGTCTGATTTTAAAAATGAACCAAGGGTTATCAAGCAGATAAAAGCCTTGAAAGATCATTATGAATTAGTTTATGCAGGACCCGAAGCTTTGGATCAAGAAGTCCAATTTGTACGCATCCAGCAGAATTGTATTCATCACAACTTTCTCCGTCATTACCCCTTCTTAATTAGAAAAATCGTCTCCTTTTTCCTGAAAATACTATTTATATTTGAAAAGGTGCAAGATAAAACATTTAAGAAACTAAATAAAATTGATTTCGATTTATTGATTGCACACCATCTTACGTCTCTTTCCTTGGCATCTCGATTGGCGGTATGTAAGCAATCCAAATTGCTCTTCAATGCTCATGAGTATTATCCTCTCGAATTTGAAGATCGAGATGACTGGGTAAAAAACACTCAAACCGTTTACGTTAATCTTTGCCAAAAATATCTGACTAAAATAGATGGCATGTTTAGCGTCTCGGAAGGGATCGCTGACAAATACGAGGAAGAATTCGGCATCAAATCCGAAGTCGTTTTGAATACCAGAGACTATTGCAACTTAAAACCTTCGGTAACTAGTGAAAGCAAGATTAAATTGATACATCATGGAGCAGCAATGCCGTCAAGGCGCATTGAACAGATGATGGAAATGATGAATTTTCTAGATGATAGATTCACTCTAGATTTGATGCTTATGAGAACAGATGAGAAGTATTATAATTTTCTTGTACAAAAGGCAAAAGACAATTCAAGAATCCATTTTATTGAACCTGTGTCCAGCGAAGAGGTTCCTTCAAGAACGAACCATTATGATATTGGAGTACATTTACTACCACCTATAAATTTTAATCACCAACATGCTTTGCCTAACAAACTGTTTGATTTCATCCAGGCCAGATTAGCGATTGCCATTGGGCCTTCTCCAGGAATGGCTAGCTTAGTTCAAAAATATAATTTAGGCGTCATATCTGATGATTTCTCACCATTAAGTTTAGCGAAAAAACTGAATGTGCTCACTTCTCAGGAAATTATGTATTATAAGAATCAATGCGATCAATTTGCTCATGAATTAAGCTCTGAGAAGACTATGGAAGTGATCCGAAATTCCGTTGAGAAGCTTCTTTCAGCGCAAAGATAATGTGCGGAAAATCTACGTGAAAAAAATACTCATTGTTGTTGGTACAAGGCCAAATTTCATAAAAGTGACACAATTTAAAAAAGTAGTTGAAGCATATAATGGCGCTTTAGAATTCAAAATTGTTCATACTGGGCAACATTATAACGATGATATGTCTTCTATTTTTTTTAAGCAGTTTCAAATGCAGCCAGATTATTTTTTGAATATAGAACCTGCAAGTCCTAACACCCAGATGGCAAAAATGATGCTTGAGCTTGAAAATATTATTGTTAAGTACAGACCAGTTTTGATGGTTGTTGTGGGCGATGTTAACTCAACTTTTGCTGCCGCCTTAACGGCCAACAAAATGGGCGTTAAGATTGCGCACATAGAGAGTGGTTTGCGGAGTTTTGATAGATCCATGCCCGAAGAAGTTAACCGTATACTCACTGATGAAGTAACCGATTATTTTTTTGTCACAGAGCAAAGTGGTGTAGACCATTTAATCCGTGGAGGGAAGGACCCCGAAAGAATTTTTCTCGTTGGAAATACGATGATCGATGCACTCGTTGCTTTTAAACGTGAGATTGAAAAATCAGATATATTACTAAGGCTTAAATTGAATAGTGGCGACTTCTCGTTGATGACTTTACATCGGCCGGCGACAGTTGATACGAGAAAAGGTTTCCAAAAATCAGTTGATATTTTGGAGGTCGTTACACAAAATTTGAAGGTTGTATTCCCGATTCACCCCCGCACTCTTAAAAGGTTAGAAAGCTTCAATTTGCTTTCGAAATTGAAAAACAACAAGAATCTTTTGTTGGCGGAACCGTTGGATTATTTTGCTTTTCAAAAGCTTCTCAAGGAATGTAAGTTCGTTTTAACCGATAGCGGGGGTATTCAAGCGGAAGCGACTTTTTACGGAGTTCCTTGTTTGGTACTTCGTGAAACAACAGAACATTCAGCTTCTTTAACGAACGGAACCAGTAAACTTGTTTCGTTAGATTCGAAAAACATTAAGCGAAAGATACAAGCTATTGAAAAAAATGGCTATAAAAAAAGCGCGTTGCCACTTTATTGGGATGGTAAGACAACTAACAGAATAATTGAAATTATTTCCAAGGTATTAATTTAATGGTCGTTATCGTCGACTACCGTATGGGAAATCTTGGTTCGATCAAGAACATGCTTCAGCGGATTGGGGTAGAGGCCATTATATCTTCGGATGTAAAAGCATTAGAGGATGCAGATAAACTAATTCTTTCCGGCGTTGGTTCATTTGATGAAGGAATGAAAAATTTGCGGGCTCTACATCTAATTGAAGCACTTGAAACACAAGTCCTTCGCAACCGTAAACCGATTTTGGGGATTTGTTTGGGACTACATCTCTTGACTAAGGGGAGCGAAGAGGGTCGATTGCCAGGCCTGGGCTGGATTGATGCAGACGTTGCCAGGTTTAGTTTTAATGGAACCGGGCAAAATCTTAAGGTACCACATATGGGTTGGAATCAAGTGGAAATTGCTTCCGATCACCCCTTATTTTGTGATCTGCCGTTGACAGCGCGCTTTTATTTTGCACATTCATATCATGTTCGTCATGTTCGATTGTTGAACGGAAGAAATATTCTGGGCAAGACATTTTATGGGTATCCTTTTGTTTCTGCACTTGTTATGGAAAACGTTGCTGCGGTACAGTTTCATCCCGAGAAGAGTCATCAGTTTGGAATCAGGTTTTTAAAAAATTTTGTGGAGAAGTTTTAGCATTGAGACCTAGAATTATTCCCTGCTTGTTAATTCAAGAAGAGAGCTTGGTTAAAACAGTCAAGTTCAAAAATCCTGTGTATGTTGGAGATCCCATTAATGCAGTCAAGATTTTTAGTGAAAAGGAAGTTGATGAGTTGATTCTTCTCGATATAACTCACGGCGGAAGACATCAAAGGCCTGCGCTTAGTTTGATTTCCGAAATTGCAGGAGAATGCTTCATGCCTTTATGTTATGGGGGTGGAATTGGAAGTTTGGCAGATATCGAGCGATTGTTCAGAATAGGCATAGAAAAGATTTCGATTAACTCCAACGCAGTTCGCAACCCTGATTTGGTCGAAGAAGCAAGCCGTTTGTTTGGCAGCCAAAGCATCGTTGTTTCCATTGATGTCAAGAAAGATCCGTTTGGGAAATATGAAGTCTTTATTGACGGTGGCCGAACGAAAACGGGGTTTTATCCAATAGATTTTGCGAAAAAGATGGAAGAAAAAGGGGCGGGAGAGATCCTACTTACTTCGATAGATCGAGATGGAATCATGCAGGGCTATGACATCGAGCTGATCAAAACTATAAGTCAAGCGGTACGCATTCCCGTGATTGCTTGTGGAGGCGCTGGAATGTTGGGGGATTTCCAAAGCGCAATTAGGGAAGGCGGTGCATCTGCAGCTGCGGCAGGAAGTTTCTTTGTCTTTTTTGGGAAACACAAGGCCGTTCTGATTACGTATCCTGAACCACAAGATCTGGAAGAAGCTTTATGCTGGTGATGGAGAAGCTTGAACAGGGGATAACTTCCCATCAGATTTGCCAGCGTTGCGTGATGGATACGACAGATCCTGACATCTATTTTGACAAAACCGGTGTCTGTAATCACTGCCTTGGGTATGATCTAGCGATTGCGGCACGTGTTTTCTCGGATAGCATCGGCATACAAAAACTTGGCGCACTGGTCGAACAAATCAGGCGTGAAGGGCGCGGTAAGCCGTATGATTGTGTCATTGGTGTAAGCGGTGGCCTAGACAGTGCTTATGTTGCATATCTAGTGAAGCGACTCGGTTTGAGGCCGCTCGCCGTGCATTTGGATAACGGTTGGAATTCAGAGCTTGCCGTTAAGAACATTGAGCGCGTGCTCAGGAAACTTAAGATCGATCTTCATACCCACGTTATCGATTGGAAGGAATTTCGAGATTTGCAGCTGTCTTTTCTCAAAGCGTCGACTCCAGATTGCGAGATCCCAACAGATCATGCCATTTTCTCATCAATGCGGCATTCTGCCGCGCGCATCGGTGTGAAATACATTATTTCTGGCTGTAACGTTCGAACCGAGAGTCACTTGCCTCGAGCGTGGTCTCAAGGACATTTGGATTGGGGATATATTCTGAAAGTGCATCGGCAATTTGGAAGCCAGCCGCTCAAGACATTTCCGCGCATGAATTTTTTTTTATACCATCGATACCGCTTTACCCAACAATGGATTGATGCACTCAACTATGTCGATTACAACAAAAAAGAAGCCAAAGAGTTATTGGAAAAAGAACTCGGTTGGTGTGACTACGGAGAAAAGCATTTTGAATCCATCTACACAAGGTTTTTTATGGGCTACATTCTTCCAAAGAAATTTGGGTATGATATGCGCCGCGTTCATTACTCAAGCCTTATCTGTTCTGATCAAATGTCGCGCGAAGAGGCGCTTCGGAAATTGACTGGCGAACCTTATCCTCACGAGCAGCAAGAACAAGACAAAAAATATGTGATTAAAAAACTTGGACTCGCCTCAGAAGAGTTCGACGAAATCATGAGCTCGCCACCAAAAAAGTATTCCGATTATTCTTTATATGGAAAATTGCTTCGCAGCGGAACCTATCAGACATTGAAAAGAGTTTACAAATGGTCGCGCAAGCGTATTCAATCAAAATCGCAACAACACTCTATGAAAATGGAATACGCATCTTGACCTGTCGAATTCATTTTAAACCGATAATGTAGAGGGTGTATAAGAATGTCTATTGTTCGATTTGGATTGATTGGTTGCGGCAATATTACAAAGAAACATGTTGTAGCCATACGTCGCATTTCTAAAGCGGAATTAGCAGCAGTTTGTGATATTAATGAGGAAAGAGCGAGAACATTAGGAAAAGAATATAATATTCCTTTTTATACAGATTATCAAAAGATGTTAAAAAATGAAAAAATTGACGTGGCCAGTGTATTAACTCCAACTGGCAGTCATACTGAACATGTTATGGATTTAGTTAATTTTTGCAAAAATATAATTGTAGAAAAACCTATTGCTTCTAGCCTTGCAGATGCAGATGCAATCATTCAATGTTGCGATAAAGCGGGTGTAAGGTTATTTGTGGTGAAGCAAAATCGATATAATCGGCCTATACAAGCATTGCGTCAAGCTCTTGTTTCTCGAAGATTTGGAAAATTAGTTTTAGGTAGTATCCGCCTTAGATGGAATCGCACGCAGGCTTATTATGAGGGAGCAAAGTGGAGAAGTTTTCGTGCATCTGGAGGAGGTGTTCTAACAAATCAGGCGAGTCATCACATTGATATATTGCAATGGATGATGGGAGAAATAGAAAGTGTTAATGCTATCACAGCAACAAGATTGGCAGATATCGAAGCCGAAGATACCGCAGTCGCTATTCTTCGTTTCAAAAGTGGTGCCTTGGGAGTAATAGAGGCAACCACGGGAGCGCGCCCCGAAGATTTAGAAGGATCTATTTCCATTTTGGGGGAGAAAGGTAGCGTAGTCGTTGGCGGTTTTGCGATGGATCGACTTTTAACATGGAAATTTTCTGAACCGCAACCTGAAGATCACGAAATTTTCAAAAATTGGGGCGAAAATCCTAAAGAGTTTGCTTGGAATCACACTGAGTGCGTCCGTAATATAGTTGAAAGCATTCAAGGCAAAACCCATCCACTTGTTGATGGGTTGGAGGCGCGAAAGTCCTTAGAGTTGCTTCATCGTATTTATGAATCTGCTGAAACGCGTCGAGAAGTAATTATAAATTCTTTGAGTTAGCTTTAATCAGAAAAATCATTTCTGCTTTTTTAAAAATACTAGTTATCATTGAAAAAATTAGAGACAAAGCGTTTAAAGTCTTGAGTAAAATTGATTTTGATTTAATGATCGCTCATCATTCTAATTCTCTCTTATTGGCATCCCGATTGGCAGCGCTCAAGCAATCTAAATTAATTTTCAATACTCATGAGCATTATCCTGTTGAATTTGAAGATAAACATGACTGGACAAAAAAACTAAACCCGTTTACATTGATGTCTGCCGAAAATATTTGGCAACAGTGGATGGTATGTTTAATGTTTACGAAGATATCGCTAAAATACGAAGAGGATTTTGTTTTAACTTATAGCAAAGGTATTCAAGCAGAATCAGCTTTTTACAGAGCGCCTTGTTTCATACTTCGAACAAAGACAGACACACTACCATCTTAACTAATGGACAAGTAAGTTTTTTCATTTGGTTTAAAAGACGTTAATCAAAAGATACAAGCCATCGAAAAAATGGTTATAGAAGAAGTACGTTGCCACCTTATTGAGATGGCAAAGCAACTCATCGAATAGTTAAAATTATCAACAAGATATTAATTTGACGATTATGAAAGCGCCAACTCGCGGCAAAGCACTTTTCGTTACACACGATACGGGTCTTTATGGCGCGTCCCAGAGTTTGCAGATCTTGCTCCGCAATTATAAATTTCGGAAAATCGACCTCGTTGTAAGCAAGTCAATTATGCGCCGTAATGATTTTGAACAGTTGCGCAAAAAATTTGGCGAACACATTAACAATATTTACGAGCTTTATTTGCCTTTTGATCTATGTTACACGTGGAAACCGCGTAATTCTATGGGCTTGTTTTTGAAGAACTTTTTATGGTGGTTACTGAAGTCGAGATTTTACAAGCAACTGGATATAGGGCAATACGATTATATTTACTTGAACTCACTTGTGTTACATCCGATTGTGCGCGAGAAGTATCCATTTATTATCCATGTTCGAGAGATGATTCTGGATACTCGGTCTTCACAAGTGTATCAATCTGTTTCGAAGGCACGAGGAGTTATATTCATAGATGAGGTAATGCGGCAACCCTTTTTGTCGCGACTTAGTGGCGAGTTAGTTTTGAACAACCTGTTTGATATGAAGATTCTGGAAGAATATGACGTTGGTAATCTAAAGTTTAATTTCGACCACGAACATAAGACCGTGTTTTGCGCTATAGGAAGCATTAACCAAAATAAAGGCATTCCATTCTTAATTGAGGCTTTCAGGCGTCTAAAAAACAAAGACGTCGTGCTGGTTCTCGTCGGAGATGGCGAGGAAAAATTCGTTGCAAAGTGTCGACGACTTGCTCAAGGAGACGAGAGAATCATTTTTATGGGTGAGGAATTAGAAATCGGTAAGATATATCGGGTGAGTGATTATGTCTTGCGGGGCGAAGCGTATCCATGTATCGGACGGACGATTTATGAAGGTTTGTACGCAGGTTGTGACGTTGTGGTACCGGGTACGGTAAAGGATCACAAAATATTTTTTGAATACGAGAAGTTTCGCGATCGGATTCACTTCTATGAGCCTCGAAATATCAAGGCGTTACAGCACGTTCTTGAATCACTAGCCGGAAAAAAAATCCAAGAGCGGATATATGGCTCAAACATCGAAGAATGTATTAGTAAATTTGAAAGCTATGTTTCTAAAAAGCTTGACGCTTCAGGGAGAGATAGAAAAGAGTGTACGGGAAGAAAACTTGAAGAAGTAGAAAGTATCTCTTTATGAAATATAGTTCACCGGTTTCATCGGCATTAAGCAAAGATCGTGACTCTGCCATTGCTCAGGTAGCGGTGGTCGGCTGTGGCTATTGGGGCAGGAATTTAATTCGGAACTTCAGCCAGTTGCACGCCCTAAGGTATATTTGCGATTCAGATGAAATGGTGCTTTCTGAATATCATGATTTTCACCCCAATGTCCACAGGACAACGGATTTCCGGCACGTTTTACAAGATCCTGAAACGCAAGCGGTTGTTATTGCGACGCCACCTTCTTTGCATTACGTACAGGCAAAGAACGCTTTACTTCACGATAAAGATGTATTAGTGGAAAAACCTTTAAGCCTTTCCATAGAATCCGCCGAAGAGTTGGTTACGATAGCGAAGGAGCGCGGTCGAATCCTTATGGTGGGCCATGTTCTTTGGTATCATCCTGCCGTTTTGAAACTTAAAGAACTGATTAATACAGGTGAACTCGGTCGCATTCAATACATTTGTAGCCACCGCCTGAACTTGGGAAGAATTCGGAGAGAAGAAAATATCCTATGGTCATTTGCTCCGCACGATGTTTCTGTGATCCTTGGTCTTTTGGGCGAGATGCCCAACTCCGTATTAGCTCAAGGCGGCAATTATTTTCATGAACAGATTGCGGATGTTACTGTCAGCCTTTTGTCTTTTCCCCGAGGGGTCAAAGCTCACCTTTTTGTTTCCTGGCTCCATCCGTTTAAAGAACAAAAATTGATTGTTATTGGAGATCGAAAAATGGCGGTTTTTGATGACCTTGAAAAAACCTCTAAACTCAGACTTTATGCTTACTCCACCACTTGGAAAGACTTAATCCCTGTGGCCCATGGGGCTGAAGCGGAGATTGTCCCTTTGGAGAATAAGGAGCCGCTTGAAGCCGAATGTCAGCATTTTCTCGATTGCATTCGTACGCGGCAAATACCTAGAACGGATGGTCAAGAAGCCTTGCGGGTTTTGAAAGTGCTCAAGCAGTGCCAAGAAGCGCTGGAACCACCCAGTCAACCAAGTAAGTCTTTTTCGCCGGCTAGTGGAGTTTTTGTTCATGAAACGTCAGTTATTGATGAAACGGTTGAAATAGGGGAAGGGACTCGAATTTGGCATTTTTCTCACATTTTAAAGGGTTCTCGAATTGGACGAAATTGCAATCTAGGCCAGAATGTCATGGTTGGTCCGAATGTGAAAGTAGGTAATGGTGTCAAAATTCAAAATAACGTTTCCGTTTATGAGTCAGTGACACTTGAAGATTATGTTTTTTGCGGTCCTTCTGTCGTTTTTACCAATGTCATTAACCCTCGTAGTGAAGTTTCCCGAAAAAATGAATTCAAACCAACGACCGTTAAAAAAGGAGCTACATTAGGAGCCAATGCGACTATTCTTTGCGGAATCACTATAGGCAAATATGCTTTTGTCGGAGCAGGGGCTGTGGTGACAAAAAATGTTCCTGATTATGCTTTGGTTTATGGGAATCCCGCACGATTGAAAGGATGGGTCTGTCAATGTGGAGAAAGACTTTCATTGGAGCATGCTCCAGCACATGGAATTGAACATGCTGAATGTTTGATTTGTAGCAGACGATACGAGCGAAACGCGGCCGTTGTCAGTAAGTCGTCATCTCCTAAAACTTAAGCAAGAAGTTTCTGAAGGAGTTCGATTGGAAATGAAACTTAAAAATTGGGAAATTCTTCTGACAGGAGCAAATGCACAAAAGTTTTTGTTATCAAAGCTCTTCTTACATAGAGTACATGCTAATTTTTTTTAATCGTTGATCCCCAGAACTCAAGCTAAAAAGAACGTTCTCAATTTTATGATCACCGCGTTTGGAAAAAAATTAGAACTCGAGTCTTTAATAAGCAAAGATTACATTGCTGTTTCGAGTCACGAAACGGTGGGCAAAACGATTGCTTCGCTACGCGAACATAAGAAAGACTTTCAAAATAAGATCGCCTATCTCTATGTGACCAATGATGATGGGAAATTGGTCGGGGTTTTAAGGACGCGAGACCTTTTAATTGAAGACCCGGTCGCATCTATTGGCCAAGTTATGAACTCGTCCGCGGTTTATGTTTTGGAAACTGCTTCGTTAAAAGAGGTGCTTCAAATGTTTCGCACACATTCCTTTTTTGCATTGCCTGTGACAGACAAGAAAGAACGTTTGATAGGAGTTATTCCTGGTGAGCGAGTACAAAAATATTTGAGCCCAGGCCCCAGAATGAATTTTTATCAATTTGCAAATTTTAGCCAGGAAGAGGTAGAAGGAAAAGGCGTTGGGGAAATTGTTTTAAAAAGGCTACCATGGCTTTTGATTAGTGTTGTGAGCGGGCTTGTTTGTGCTTACATTCTTGGAATTTTCATTGGAAAAATAGAATCCATAATTGCTCTCATTCTGTTTGTTCCCATCATCTTAGGACTTGCGGGGAGCGTTGGAACTCAATCAGCGGCCATTACCAATCATGGTTTTCGGGAAGGGAAGTTGGGAATAGGGAGATTGGTTCGGGTATTGACAAAAGAAGTTGCAGTTGGTCTTGCAATTGGAGGAGTAGCATTTTTAACTGCCGCTTTGATCTCAGTTTTGTGGAAAAGAAGTCCGGTTGAAGGTGTTGCTCTGGGTTTGTCGATTGTAGCGGCAATGACGGCTTCTGGTTTTTTAGGTATTATCTTGTCGATTGCTTTTAAAGTGCTGCGCGTGGATTCAAACTTTGCTTCAGGATTGTTTCTTTTATTAATCTGTGATATGGTTGCCCTCGTTCTTTATTTTGTAATATCATTATCGCTTATTAGCCCCGGGATGGAATTGGGGTAGTGAGGCGACCTTCAATTTGTAATAAGTCATTCCTATATAATAACTTAGCGGGTGTAGCATAATGGTAATGCCCTAGCCTTCCAAGCTAGACACGCGGGTTCGATTCCCGCCACCCGCTCGATTTTTTTGAATAAGCGCCGTTTTTATAAAGAAGCGCTTGACATAAAAGCTTCATTCGCTATAATTTACGCCTACTTCAGGCAGGGGTGGTCTGTCTATTTTTGTGCTTTAAGCTATTCAATATTTAGTTTGGACTGAGCTAAAAGTATTGCTGGCCGATTATCATTAAATTGAAATTAGAAATCGACACTGTACTTGCCATCTGATTTATTTAAATCAATGAAGGCAAGTGCTGCTGTAGCTCAGTTGGCAGAGCGCGTCCTTGGTAAGGACGAGGTCATCGGTTCAATCCCGATCAGCAGCTGAGTTCAAAATTAGATTTAAAACGGTCGTTTTTATTTCTTAAAATTTAAATTGTAAAGAACGAACACTAGAGGAGAAGCAATCATGGCCAAAGAAAAGTTTGAACGCACGAAGCCTCACGTGAATGTGGGTACCATTGGGCATGTCGATCATGGCAAGACCACACTTACCTCTGCCATTACGATGGTATTGTCTAAAAAAGGATTGGCCG